>JAEEGK010004042.1_pt1 | contig 36184 bp, 52 predicted proteins | sample 8958771 | NCBI WGS metagenome assembly JAEEGK01 (sample SAMN16246547, study PRJNA631951) | gut metagenome | biome: gut microbiome; feature: rumen; material: SC-attached | host: Bos | place: Iran: Karaj | collected 2018-10 | reverse complement strand
GAATGCAAGGCAAGAATAAACACAACCTCGCAAGGATCGCCCAGGATCGCGGGCAACAGCTTTTGTATCTGTTCATAGTCCAAAAACTCGCGCTCGGTGCGGACGGTCTTCGGAAGATTGACCTCCGGTTCCGGCACCTTTGCGTATTTCAAAGCTGCAGTAACGAGCCGCCATGCGTTCGCTATGGTCTTCGCACTGATATACTTTTCGCCCTCATCGTCGACCGCCGCGTCGGTTTCTTTGTCGGATTTCCGCAGCTTTGTTTCGGTGGAAATCATAACTTGCCACGGAATACCGGCGACGGGCTGATCCATATAACCGGCAAAACGATTTTTCCGCATGGACTTATATATCCGCACCGTGGAAGGCGAAAGCACCGCCTCGTTATCCTTTATAAAACGGTCGATCAATTCGCCGAGCGTGTCCTTCTGGGCCTTGTTCGCCTGTTCGATCATTCCGGCTTTTACAGCCCGCGCGCGGATATAGTATGCTGCCTCGGTGTCCTCGGTGATCCACACGCGGGAGCCGGACACCATAACGCGCCCGCGATATTTGCCGGACGGAGTGATCTTCGGCGGTGCGACGTTTATTTCGTCTTTCGATTTCCGCTTGCGCTGTACGCGCTCTCCGCAGAAACGACAAAAGACGGAATCGTCTTCGATTTCCCTTTTGCAGTATTTACAAGTCATGTGATCCCTCTTTGTACCGATTACAGATTGTCAACGGTTGCCCGCGTCGCGCCGCGACGCTTCACGTTTTGCCCGTTTCGTCCCTCTTTTGATAAGTTACAAGCAAGTAAGATAAAGCCCGAAATTCGGGCTTTTATTGCGTTTATCGTGAACTTTTTTCACAAAAACGCAAGTTACAGTCAAGTAAAAAGGCACGAAATACAACCTATACGTTATATTTCGATGTCGGCGACGCCGGTATATTTCCGGTCAAGCTGACCGCCGAGCCGGATCATGCGCGCAAGGCGACCGCGCATACCGGCGTTTGTGCCGTCGTTCGGGTACCCCGCCGCAATCGCGCGGGCGCACACGTTCGCCGCGTCGGTATATCGCCCTTGCTTTTCGTACACTTGCGCGAGCTTCTTGTATGCTTCGCAAACGGTCGGCTGTTCGAGTTGGTATTCCTTATACTTTGCGGCAAGGTATTCGGCGTCCTTTATTTGATAGAGGCATTTCGCCTCGAAAATCTGCGCTGCTTGCGTTCCCCATGCGGAAAGGTTGTAGATCACGGAATAGTCGGAGTTGATTTCTTCCTGGTGTGCATAGTATTCGTCTTTCTTCCGAACGAAGGTCAAATCCATTTCGGAGGCATAGTATCGCATACCCGCATCGTCTTTCCTGCGTACGGCGTCGTCATACATGAAACGCATAAGTTTCGTATCTACCTTGTGGTATTCGACCTTTTGCGTAAACGCGGCAGAGATCGCTTTCGGCTCCTCCGGTTCCGGCGTCACGCGCGCCGGTTCCGCAGCTCGCACCGGCGCCGGTTCCGTCGTGCTTGCCGGTTGCGCCTTCGACAAGGCGACGAACACGCAAATACCGGCAGCCGCCAAAATGGACAGCACGCCGAGGACGATACCGAAAATGCCGGAACCTTTGTCGCCGTCGGAAATCAGCGACGCGCCTCCGGCGATCATCAAAACGCCGCCCGCCGCCGCAACGATCACGACGACCTTTTGCCATTTCTTGAACTTTCGCATGATAAACCCCCTTATTGTAGCGAAATAAGCGCGCAAAATTGCGCGCGTTCATGGCTTCCGTAAACCTCTCTTGAACTTATAAAGGATCAAGCTTCGGATTGCGCCGCCTGTTCTTTTTCCAAATCCTCCCCGTGCCGCACCGCCGCCGCGATTTCCGCGTCTGTCATGCCGTCGGTCGTCTTCGGCCCCGTCTGCCCGCGAATTTCGTCAACGACCGCGCACATATACGCGAATACCGTCTTTTGCGCGGTCGGCTCCAGCTCGACGAATTTTTCGACCATTGCAACAGCTTCGGGGCATAAGTGATAATGCGTCGCAAGTTGCCCGACGACCGAGGTCGGAGAATCAACATACGGCTTTCCTTCACCCGTGCGGAGCCACTTTTCATTGATGCGAAATTCGCGGCATATTGCATTTACAACAAGATCGGACGGAATGTTCTTATCACCGATAAGCATAGTAACATAAGCCGGTGACACACCTATTCTTTCCGCGAATGCGCTCCTCGTTATATTCGCGCTGTCGATAAACGCTTTAATCCTGTTTCCGATAGTTTCCACCATCTCACCTCCTTGTATATAGCATAAACGCAAACTTGCAAAATGTCAAGAAAATAATTTAAGTGACTTAATAAAAACCTATTGACAAGTTAAATCACTTATGCTACAATTTAAGCGAGTTAAGAAGGAGGGCATAAAACAATGAAACGCTTTGAAATTTGGGCGCAGTTTGACGACGGGATTACCGCGAAGGTTGAAACCCACAAGAGCGCGGAACACGCGCAAGCCGCCATCGACGCAATGGAGAATGAGGATCGCAACGATCTCGCTTGCGGTTACGGCTTCCCGCACGGCATTCCGGTCTATTCGATCAAGGAGGTAACAGCATGACGATCTTTGCGGAAGATAAGGAAAGCGGGATTCAATGCGGGGTTAACGATCTCGGCGACCTGTTTCTCGGAAACGGACGCAGCGGGTACAACCTTCCAGACACACCGGAAAACCGTGAATACATCCTTACAGACTTTTCGCGTTATTGCGGAAGAAATAGAGAACCCGATAGGCGCGGCTCCGGCTACTGTCCGGAATGATGAATGAGAGTGCCGCGCCATGGTGATAGGGGCGCATCTCCCCGCGCCCCGCTAATGCAGCCGGACACCGTCCGACGGTCACAAGCCCGTGTAAATGCAGAGTGGCGAAACGAACGAAAGGAGCGGACGACATGGACGAAAAGAAAGTCACCGACGAACAAAAAGCGAACGCCGAGGAAATGGCGGCGAAGCTCGCCGAACTGTCGGAACACGAAAGCCGCCTTGCGGCAATGGCGGGCGAGGCGTTTATGAGCGGGTTCCTTGCCGGTATGCAGACCGCGAAAAGCGCGTAAAGGCGAACACCTATCACAAATACAAAGAAGGAGGATCACATGGGAACAAAAGCATTTAACAAGGACATGACTTGCAGAGGCAAGCAGTACGCCGAAAACACGGTATTCCAGGAGCCGGACGCCGACCTTTGCCGCGCCGGTATTCACTATTGCGACAGCCCTTTCGACGTGCTGAAATTCTACGACCTTATCGACAGCGAGTGCAATTTCATCGTAACGGCGAAGGTTGAACCGCTCGGCACGGTCAAAACGGACGGCACGAAATCCGTCACCGACAAAATCCGCATCGGCGAAAAACAGGCGTTCGCGGATTTCATTCAATCCGGCATCGAGTACATCAAAGAACACACGAAAGTCGACGCCGACGGCGCGAACAGCGACGGCGGCGTGAATTTCGCGCAGATCGGTTCTTCTGGCTACGGCGCGCAGATCGGTTCTTCTGGCGACGGCGCGCAGATCGGTTCTTCTGGCTACGGCGCGCGGATCGGTTCTTCGGGCGACGGCGCGCAGATCGGTTCTTCGGGCGACGGCGCGCAGATCGGTTCTTCTGGCGACGGCGCGCGGATCGGTTCTTCGGGGGAAAATTGCGTCATTTGCTGCGCCGGACATAATTGCCGCGTCAAGGCGAAAAAAGGAAGCTGGATCACGCTTGCCGAGTGGAAATACGACGAAGACGCCGACAAATGGGTACCGGCTTGTGTAAAGACCGAGTTTGTCGACGGCGAGCGCATCAAAGCGGACACGCCCTATATGCTGCGGAACGGCGTATTTGTCGAGGTGCCGGAATGATCTATAAGGGCTGCGGAACGGTTTATAAGTGCCTAACGTGTGGCGAACTGTTCGGAGATTACGACGCGCACAAGGAACGATACCCAGGCGGCGAGGTCGAGAGCTTTTGTCCGTTCTGCGGTTCGGACGACTACGAGGAGGTGCCGGAAGATGAAGCCGAAAGAGCCGCCGATTGATTGGCTCAAAGCGGCGATTCTCGAACGAATGGCGGCGTTCGGGTTCACGCGCGAGGACGTTTGCTCCCTTGCAAAAATCAGCGCGACCACGTTCCGCACCATGATGAACATACCGCCGACGGAGTGGAATCACCAACAGCGCCGCGCGGTATTGAACGCCCTTCATATTCGCATTGCGGATATGCCGGAAGATGTGCAAATCAACATTGCCCAACGCTTGGGATAAAAAAGGAGGTTACAAAATGTCAGTTTACGAAAAAATGCTGAACGTCATGTCAAAGGTCGGCTATCTCAACAAAGACGGCTTTGTCGAGACGTCAAAAGGCAATGGCTACAAAGCCCTCACGGACGAAAAGGTCTTGACCACGATCCGCCCCGTACTCGTCGAGGAACGCTTGCTTATGATTCCGGTCAAGATGGATCACCGGCGCACCGACGAAAAGGTCACGGCATACGACCGCGAAGGAAACCAAATCGAAAGGGTAAACCGGTTGACGGACGTCGATATGGTTTTCCGGTTCATCGACGTGGATAACCCTTCCGACATCGTGGAGGTCGTTTCCTCCGGCACCGGCGTCGACACACAGGACAAAGGAATCGGCAAGGCGCAGACCTACGCGAAAAAGTATGCGATCCTTAACTCGTTCCTGGTGCCTTCCGGCGACGATACCGACCAAATCAGCAGCGAAAAGTACACCGAGGAGCTGATCGGCAAGAGCGCGGATGGCACGACACAGAAACCGACGACCGCACCGGCAGCACCGGCAGTACCGACGACACCGGCATACGGAGCGACGCCACAGACCGGCGACCGGAATATCAGTATTCGCACTTGCATTGAGCTTGCGAGGCAGTACGGAAAGGAAAAACTGATAAACGAGTCCGGCTACAACGGGCGCGCATGGGACACGCTTTCCGACGAGGAGGTCGCAAAAGCGAAGATATGGCTCGTTGCAGTCGGTAAAAAGGCGGGGGCCGCATGAAAGCGCGCGCGTTTGACTTGCAGAAGACCTATCGCGGCGAATGGGTGCTTATGGTGACGCTCACCGAGGACAGCGTCCGCGAAGCCATGAACCTGGTCGACCACGCGAAAGACAAGGTTTACGAGATCCTTTGCAAGATTTTCCGACCGAAACGGTCGCTTCCGGCAAACGCCTATTTCCACGTCCTCGTGAACAAACTCGCCGCCGTTCTCGGCGTCAGCGACGACGAAATGAAGGTACACCTCGTACTGAAATACGGAACTATCGCGGAAATAGGAAACGTGCCGGTCACGATCACGATACCGAAGGAAGCGAACGTCGAGGACTATTACCGGTACGCGCGTTGGTACGAGGGCGACGACTACACCGATACATATATCCTTTACAAACAGACGCACGTCTTGAACGGTCGGGAGTTTTCCCGACTGATCGACGGAACCGTCGAGGACTGCAAAGAACTCGGCATAGAAACGCTCACGCCCGCCGAATTGGCGCTTATGTATGCACAAGCAGACAAAGTACACCGCGATACCAAAAGCGGTTAAAAAACGGGTGTGGGAACGCGACGGCGGGCGCTGCGTGCTTTGCGGGAAAAGATACCACGCAGAACCGGACGCGCATATAGTCGCCCGCTCCCAGGGCGGTATGGGGATCGAACAGAACGTCGTCACGCTTTGCGACCGGTGCCACTACCGCTACGACAATACCGAAGAACGCCACGCGCTACGCGGGCAGCTTGAACTCTACATAACCGACATATACCCCGATTGGAGCGAGGAAAGTGTCACATATCACAAATACGACAGGAGGATCACATGAACAAAATTACCCTTATCGGAAACCTAACGGCTGATCCCGAGTTGCGATCCACGCAAAGCGGAATCTCCGTGTGTTCGTTCAACATTGCGGTGAACCGACGCTTTGCGAACCAGGACGGCGACCGGCAAACCGACTTTTTCCGCATCAATACATGGAGAACGCTCGCGGAGAACTGCGCGAAATTCCTTGCGAAAGGTCGGAAGATCGCCGTCGTCGGCGAACTCCAGGCGCGCATTTATCACGCGCAAGACGGATCGGCGCGGCTTTCGCTTGACGTTGCCGCCGACGAGATCGAGTTTTTGACGCCGAAAGAGCAGCCGAAAGCACCGGACAGCGCATCGGTGCAAAACGGCAAGCTCGTACCGGACACAAGCGACGCGGACGGTTGGAAAGACATCAACACGGACGAGCTGCCCTTTTGAGGTATCACAATGCCGAACAGACTGATTTACGAAAGCATAGGCACGTCGGAAAGCGTTGCGAAAATGTCGGATTTTCAGTTTCGGCTTTGGGTTGGGCTTATTGTAACGGCTGACGACTTCGGGAACGGGGACGCGCGTCCGGCGATCATAAAAGGGCGCGTCTTCCCGCTTCGGGATCGTGTAACGGTAAAGGACATTGAGACGGCACTCCACGGTTTGGCGGCGCTTGGCTGCGTTTCCCTCTACACGGTAGGCGGGAAGCCCTACTATTCGTTCCCGACTTGGGCTGACTATCAAAGAGTCCGAAACAAATTACACAAGGTTCCGGCACCGAACGGCACGGAGGCGATTCAGACAGATTGCGGCGAATTGCCGCAAGTCGCGGCAGATTGCGGCGAATTGCCGCTTGAATACAATCCAAAACAATCCAAAACCGAATCCGAATCCAAAACCGAATCCGAATCCGAAAAAGGAGACCCCGCACCGGTGCGTGGCTTTGACGATTTCTACGCGGCATATCCTCGGAAGATTGACAGGAAAGAAGCGCAGCGGGCTTGGGATAAGATCAAACCGGACGCCGATATGGTCGACGCGATCCTTGCGGGCCTTGAAGAATGGAAGACGTCGGAGGAGTGGAGCGACAAGAAATACATTCCACACCCGACGACATGGCTCAACCGGCGGCGTTGGGAATCGCACCCGATGAAGAAAGCCGGACGGCTCGGAAACCTTGAACGTCTGCACGAGGAGGAGGTGCGGCGCAATGAACCGACAAGAGGTTATTGAACTGTTCGGCGCGGTCGCCATGCTTTACCCGCGCGACCAGGCGTTCGTAAACGCCGACGGGCGCATGATCGACGTATGGTTATCAATGCTTTCCGACCTTCCGAAAAAGGCGGTTTCCGCTTCCCTGTCGCTTCACGCATCGAAAAGCGCATACCCGCCGAGCATTGCGGAACTACGGCGCGGCGTCGTCGAGCTGACGCAGCCGCAGAACACCGAGGAAAGCGCCGTCATGGCGTGGAACCGCGTATCGTACGCGATCCGCAACAGCGGGTACCGCGCGAGCGAGGAGTTTGCGAAGCTGCCTCCGATATGTCAACGCCTTGTCGGAAGCCCCGCGCAGCTCAAAGAATGGGGGCTTGCCGAGGACGTGACGGTGCTGTCGGTCGCACGGTCGCAATTCTTGAAAGCGTATGAAACCGAGCTGCAGCGCGAACGCGAAAGGGCGCAGTTGCCGGACACGATCCGAAAACTGATTGCGAACGCGAGCGCCGGAATGCTCACGGAAGGCGGTGCGGCAAATGAATAGGCGGGACATAACGAACCAACACGGCGCGAAGGTGCCGACAGAAACGACCGCGATCCGGCATATCGAAACCGAGGAAAGCGCGCTCGTGACGGCTCGAAGGATTTACGGGATATTCGTCCGAACGTGCTGCCTCGCCGGTTTTCATTTGAACGCGGTCGAGATCGAAAAACACGGCTACAAATTCACCGAGGAGGACTTTGCGAAATGAACAAACAGACACAAGCGGAACGGGTGCTCGACTATATGCGGCGCTTCGGCAGCATTACACCGTTGGAGGCAATGCGCGACCTCGGCATTATGCGGCTTGCTTCGCGGATCACCGATCTACGGCGCGCCGGTTACGCCATCGTTCGGGAAATGGTCGAGGTTATCAACCGGTACGGTCAAAAGACGCGCGTCGCGCGGTATTCGCTTTCGGCAGAGGTAGCGGCATGAATAGCCGGAACAAAGGCAAGCGCGGGGAACTTGAACTCGCGCGGATTCTGCGGGAGCATGGCTACAACGGTGAGCGCGGGCAACAATACCACGGCGGCGGAGATTCGCCGGACGTGCGCGGTCTTCCTGGAATCCATATCGAATGCAAGCGCGTCGAACGGTTAGAATTGACGGCGTCATACGAACAGTCGTTCCGAGACGCGGCAGCCGGTGAGATCCCCGCCGTGTTCCACAAAAAGAACCGCGAACCGTGGTTTGTGACCGTCACCCTGGAGGACTTTTTGAAACTGTACGAAGGAGGCGCGCATGGAATACATAACGGTTGACGAAGCTATCGCCGCGAACGACCGCCTTCTCGGAATCATGTTTATTGCGTTCGTCGCCTACGCGATATTGGTTTTTCTCGCGGTCACGATTTACGAAAAGCGCAGAAACCGGATCGCGCTCGAAAACGCGGAGAACATGGAAAAAAAGGTCGAGAAGCGCGTTCGCAAGGAGTACGAAAAGAAGCGGAAAAGCACCTACACGTTCCGACTGTGGGTTGAAACGAAAAAGAAGCTGGACGCGACCGAAAAGGAACTTGCGGAAACGGCAGCGGAGCGCGACGACTACAAAAAGCAGCTTGCGAATCTGCAACAGACCGCCGCAGCGTGTCCGGCGTATGGGACGGTTGGAAAGCGAGGGAACTTTGAGCCATGAAACGGAAAGAAACGCGACGGCTCCTTCGGAAATGGGCGAGGGCTGACAGCGAAATCGCGACGCTATATGACGTGATAAAGATCATTGTGGACGAAATCGACGCCGTCGGAGATCTCCACGCCCAAAATATCGACGGTATGCCGCACGCGCCAACGGTCGGAAGACCGACCGAACAAGCGGCGGTAAAGCGGATCACACTTGCAGACCGGTACCGTGGCAGACTTGCCGAGGCGAACCGGAAGATAGAAGACCTCGAACGGTTCAAAGACCGAATCGAAGGCGCCCTCTTGTGGACGTCACCCGACGAGGAGTACGTCGTGCGTATGCGCTACAAAGGGCATATCGGCGAAACGAAAGAAGAACCGAACCAGCTGCCGTTCTATTTCATTGCCGAACTTATGAACTTAACGGAACGGCGGGTAAAGCAAATCGAGGCGTCGGCGGTTTCAATCATCGGCGACTATATAGAAAACAAATAAAACAGGAGGATCACATGGAAGAAATCAAAATCATCATTGACAACCCCGAACAGGGCGTCACGAACTACGAACCGCTCAAAGCGCGCGCAAGCGAAATCGCGGCGGTTTACGGCGGTCTTATCGTCGATCCGAACGCCATCAAAGACGCGAAATCAGATTGCGCCATGCTTCGGAAGCTGGCAAAGACCGCGTCTGACTTGCGGATCAAGATTCAACGGGAACACGCGGCGAAGATTGCGACGGTCGTCGAGCAGCTTTCCGAGGTGTCCGGCATTTTCACGGACGCCGCCGCGAAGATTGACAGCCAGGTCAAGGCATACGACGAACAGCGGCGCGCCGCCCGTCGTGAGGAGATCAAGGCGATCTATGCCGAGGAAATCGGCGAGTTTGCCGACATGATCCCGCTTGAAAAAATCGCCCGCCCGCAATGGGAAAACAAATCGACCACCGACAAAGCGATCCGAGACGATATTCAAACCATCGTTATCAACGCGCGGCAAGCGGTAAATACGATCAAGGATTTCTGTTCGAGACATGAAGCCGCGATCCTGTCCGCGTACCTTGAACGCATGAACATGATGGACGCGCTCACGACAAAGAAGCGCCTCGAAGAAATGGACGCCGCTATGGAAAAGCGCGCCGCCGAGGAAGCTGCGCGCAAGGAAGCCGCCGAAGCCGAGGAAAAGGCGAAAGCCGAAGCATGGCGGCAGAACACCGCGCCGGTATTCGTCGGGCCGAGCGCGGAACCTATGACCGGCAGCGTCGTGATCGGCGTGGATCTCGCCGAAGGTAAAGACACAACATTCTGTGCCGATGAAATACTTGCAGACGAAGAAACCGGTGAGGTTTTCGACTTTACCTTCGCCGTGAAGGACGCCACGCAAACGCAGATTTCCGCGCTCGTCGCGTTCCTGGAAGACAACGGCTTCGCCTATACGATGGAACTATGAACGTGCGGAAAGCGTTTTGTTTCTTCGAGCAGTCGGGGACGTTCAAACGTGAATTTGTGCGCATGGGCGTCCCCGCCGAGGATTACGACATCCGAAACGACTTCGGAGAAACAGACCACGTCATAGACCTGTTTTCGGAGATTCGGGGGGGGGTATTGCGGCAATCCGTCGATTTTCGACGAGATCGGCGCAGACGACCTCGTTATCGCGTTTTTTCCGTGCGTACGGTTTGAAGATCAAATACAGTTGCATTTTGCCGGAAATCATTGCGCTATGAAGAATTGGAGCGACGAACGGAAGGCAGAAAACTCGCTGCGGTTGCATGAAGAACTTTCGACCATGTACGAACTATGGACAAAACTCTTTATCGTATGCCTCCGGCGCGGTATTCGCCTTATAGTGGAAAACCCAAACGGTAAAATGCACTATATGAAGCGGTACTTTCCGATCCGCGCGAAGATCACGGACGACGACAGGACTTTGAACGGCGACTATTACAAGAAACCGACGCAATACTGGTTTGTGAATTGCGAGCCGGAGCAGGGGTTCGTGTTTGAACCGATAGAGCCGACGCAGCGGCGAAGCATCGAAAATCAAACGAACGTCGACGGCGTCGATCGGCAAGTCATTCGGAGCATGATACACCCGCAATACGCAAACAGATTCATAAGGACATACATTTTAGGAGACGGCTATGCTTGAAACGATCCACTATACGCTCGGCGACTGCATCGAGGGAATGAAGCAATTTCCCGACGGGTTTTTCGACCTTGCCGTCGTCGATCCGCCATACGGGGACGCGGGGGGGTATGGAGCGGCAAGGAAAGATTCGGAGGACGATTCGACCGGTACCGCTCGCCGGTACAACCGCTTCGGAACGTGGTTCGACCGGTACAAGAAAGTTTGTCCGGTTCAACAACAGCGGCAGACAGGAAAGATATACAATTTTGCGGGGGGGGGTACGACCTCACCCGAACCGGAGGAACTTGGGCGACAAAGTACGGTAAAAAAATCATTGCGTGGGACACGGCCCCAGGAAAAGAGTATTTCGATGAGCTTTTCCGTGTCTCACGCGACCAAATCATTTGGGGCGGCAATTACTTCGACCTCCCGCCGACGAGATGTTTCCTTGTATGGCGCAAGCTGTCCATTTCGGAAAACTTTTCCATGGCAATGTGCGAGTATGCCTGGACGTCGTTCAACGACAACGCAAAGTGGTTTGAATGCGCGCCGCAAGGCAGCGCGAACGACCAACGCATACACCCGACACAGAAGCCCGTCCGGCTCTACGAGTGGCTTTTGGACAAATACGCGAAGCCAGGGTACAAAATCCTCGACACAATGGTCGGCAGCGGATCGTCCCTTATCGCGTGTGCGCGCATGGGCTTCGAGGCGTGGGGTTTTGAAATCGACGAGGACTATTACAGAATGTCAACGGAAAGGATAGAGCGCGAGACCGCGCAAGGTACGCTATTTTGAATCCATGTGAAAACTGCAAGCGCGCGAAGACGTGCCGAAAATGGTGCAATTTCAAACGCGACCAAATGAAACACGAACGGCGAAAAAAACCGCCGAAAATGCGAAAATTTCCCTTTACAACCCCAAATAACGTGGTATAATGATATTGTGCAAGAGGTGTCGAGAGACACCTTTTGTCATGTGATCCGACGAGGACGCGGCTTTCCGACCGCGTCTTCGGTGTTTTTGGCGGCGTTAGGTCGGGTTTTTGCCCTCTTTCCCGAAACCGACGCCGCCTACATATCGAACAGATCCCGCGACACCTTCGGGCGCACCAGCGCGGGACTTATCATAGAGGAATAGCACAACGGGAGTGCAAGCGGATTTGACCCGCTTTACCGTGGATCGACACCACGTTCCTCTGCCATATCAACACGGAAGCGCGCGAGGAGGAAAGCGAGGAAAGGAAATGCCACGAGATACAAAAAGCGCGGATTGGAACGCCATCCGTGCGGAGTATATCGCCGGAGGCATTTCGACGCGGAAACTTGCCGCAAAATATGGGGTAAACCCGAACGCCCTGCAAGCGAGAGCGCGGCGCGAAGCGTGGAGCAGCGAACGGACGGACGTCGCACGCAAGACGCACGCAGAACGCACGCAAAAAATTGCGTGCATGGTAGCGGAAGCGGAGGTAAAAGACGCCGTCGACGTCAACCGCGTAAAACAAAAGCTACTGCGGATTGCGGAACTGTACGCGGATTCGACGCTTGTGCGCGCGGAAAACGGCGGGCTTATTGCCGCCGGTGTGTATAAAGACTTTGTCGCGTCCTTCGCGCGCTTGGCGACCATGTCGCCGACTGGAACGACGGAGGAGGACGAAAACGGGACGCTCGCGGCGGCATTGACCGAAGCCGTGAAATCCTCGGAGGTATGGAATGGCGAAGCGCAAGACGTTCCAGTTTAGTCCGTTTTCTGTCCGGCAAAAGCGCATCCTCACATGGTGGCACGACGAAAGCCCCGTAAACGACTACGACGGCATAATTGCGGACGGTTCGATCCGTTCGGGGAAAACCTTGCCGATGTCTATTTCGTTCGTCTTATGGGCTATGGAACGGTTCAACGGCGAGGCGTTCGGGCTTTGCGGAAAGACAATCGGCGCTTTCCGGCGTAACGTGCTGCGGTACATGAAACAAACGCTGCCGCCGGAAGGGTACCGTCTCACGGAATACCGAAACGAAAACAAGATTGTCGTTTCGTATGCCGGACGCGAAAACGAGTTTTACCTTTTCGGCGGTCGTGACGAGCGTTCGCAAGATCTCGTTCAAGGCGTAACGCTTGCCGGTGCGCTTTTCGACGAGGTCGCGCTTATGCCGGAATCGTTTGTAAACCAGGTCGTCGGGCGCTGCTCGGTTGACGGTGCGAAACTGTGGTTTAACTGCAACCCCGAATACCCCGCGCATTGGTTCCGGCAAGAATGGATATTGAAGCACGACGAAAAGCGGCTTTTGTATCTGCATTTCACGATGGAGGACAACCTTTCGCTTTCCGACCGAATCCGTGAACGCTATCGCTCGTATTATACGGGCGTTTTTTATAAGCGTTTCATTCTCGGACTATGGACGGCAGCGGAAGGCGTCATATACCAGGACTTCGCCGACGATCCCGAACCGTTCATTTTGGACATTGCGCCGCACATCGTTTCGGCGTCCATCGGCGTGGACTTCGGCGGCACAAAATCGGCACACGCTTTCGTGTGCGTCGGGTTTACGGCGGGCTATAAAAGCGTCGTCGTCCTCGACGAATACTACCACGACAACATGAAGGACGGGCGCCTATCACCGGCGCAGCTTGACGAGGCGTTCGTTTCGTTCGTGCGGGAGCAGAAAAGCAAATACCAAATAACGGGTATCTATTGCGACAGCGCCGAACAGACGCTTATACAAGGGTTTCAAATTGCGGCCCTTAAAGCGCATATCGGCGCGCCTATCTGCAATGCGACAAAGGGAGAAATAAACGAGCGCATTGCGTTCTACAATGCGATTATGTCACAAAAACGGTTCTTTGTGATGCGAAAATGCAAGGCGGTTATTGCCGCGCTGCAAGAGGCGGTTTACGCCGACGACCAAAAGGACAAACGGCTCGACAACGGCACGACGAACGTCGACAGCTTGGACGCGCTCGAATACTCCACGGAGCCGTGGCAAGATATTATTCTTTACAAGGGGTTATAAATGCGTAACGTCATTCGATATTTGGAATCCATCGGGTACAAGACCATAAACCCGCGCTATTATGACATGATCGCCCTGTGGGGTAAGTGGTACGGAGGTCGGGTTCCGTCAATCCATAACTACATCCAGTACAACGGTTTGACGAAAATCCGGCGTTCCCGTAAGACGCTCGGCATGGCGAAAAAGGTATGCGAAGATTGGGCGAATCTGCTCTTAAACGAAAAGGTCGAAATCACCGCCGACAACGACGCCGTAAACAAGGCGGTCGCCGACGTACTGAAAAAAAACCGTTTCGGCGTATATGGGAATCAGCTCATAGAAAAGGCATTTGCATTCGGAACCGGTGCTTTTGTGGAGTACACAGACGGCGACGACATCGTGGTCGACTACATCGTCGCAAAGAGCATTTTTCCGCTTGCGTGGGACAATGGCGATATTACCGAATGTGCTTTTGCTTCCGAACGCAAGGTCGGGAAAGACCGGTATATTTACCTCAATATCCACAGGATCGGCGAGGACGGGAAATATATCATAGAAAACCAGTATTTGAAGGTGAACCAGGGCGGCGGCTTGACGGTGGTCGATCTTCCGGACGGCATCGAACCGGAGGTAAAAACCGGCTCGGAGATCCCGCGTTTCCAAATCCTCTACCCGAATATCGCAAATAATATCGACCTTGACGCGCCGCTCGGTCTTTCTATCTACGCAAACGCGCTCGACCAGCTCGAAACGTGTGACGTCCTGTTCGATTCGTTCTACAACGAATACAACCTCGGACGCAAGCGCATTATGGTACCAGTCACAATGGCGCAGCGCATTGTCAGCAAAGAAAGCGGTGAACAAGTCCCGATTTTCGACGAAAACGACATCGTCTTTTATGCGTACGAAACAAAGGACGATTCCGCGAAGATCGACGAGATGAACGGCGAACTGCGAACAGACGCCCACGTCAAAGGCATTTCGGCGGCAGTAAACTACGTCGGGTACAAATGCGGGTTCGGCGAGCATCGGTACCGGTTTGACGGCTCCGGCGTGAAGACTGCGACCGAAATCGTGTCCGAGGATTCCGATATGTTCCGCAGCGTCCGGAAGCACGAAGCGGTTATCCTGTCCGCAATCGAAGGTCTATATAAAGCAATCGCCTATATGCTCGGTCAGACGACGGAGTTTTCCGTTTCTATCGACTTTGACGATTCGATCATTGAAGATCACGCGGCAGAACAGGCACGCGACCGGCAAGACGTCCTCGACGGGCTTATGAGCAAGGTCGAATACCGCATGAAATACTACCACGAAAACGAAGCCGACGCAAAGGCAGCATTGAAGAACATCTCCGACCTTGACGCGCTGATGGAGTTTTAACGCATGATCCCGTATGAATGGATCGACGAGATCCCCGACGTACTTGTCGAAATGTATGCGGAAGCGGAAACGGCGATCCTTTGCGACATGGCAGACCGCATATCACAGCTTGATTTCTACGGCTCGGCGGTGCAATGGCAAGAAAGAATGCTCCAGGAGATGGGGCTTGAACATGACTATATCGTCGCAACGCTTTCCAAAATGACGGGAAAAACGACCGCCGAACTGGAAGCGCTTATAACCGAGGCGGGCGGTCAAGTACTGCAATCAAACGCTTTTCTCGCCGATCTCGGTTACAATCTGCAGTCGGTCACGGCGTCGGAGGTTTGGAAAGCGCGCCTCGCCGAAGGGCTGAAAAAGACCGGCAAACTGTTCGAGAATTTGACGAGTACGACGGCTTCGGTCGGTGCAAGTCAATTCCGGCACGCTTGCGATATGGCGTATATGCAAGTCGAGACCGGCGCGTTTTCGCCAAACGAAGCGATTGCAAACGCCGTCCGGCGGCTTTCGCGTGAAGGTGTGCAAACCGTCGAATATCACGGCTCGACCGGAACGATCCGGCGCGACAACGTGGATGTTGCGGTGCGCCGCGCGGTCGTTACGGGTATCAATCAAACGACGGCGCGACTGCAGCTTGCCATAAACGAGGAACTTGGTCTCGACCTTGTGGAGGTTTCCGCGCACGAAGGCGCGCGACCGGAGCACGCCGTTTGGCAAGGCGGTATTTACTCGCTTTCCGGCACGTCGAAGAAATACCCCGACTTTCGCAAATCGACCGGCTACGGAACCGGCGCGGGGCTTTGCGGGTGGAATTGCCGCCACACCTTCGCGCCGTATGTCGACGGCTCGCCGCGCGTATGGTCGAAGGACGAACTCGACCGGCTGAACAACCGAACCGTTACATATAACGGTGAGGAAATGTCCTACTACGACGCCACGCAAAAGCAAAGGTACATCGAACGGAATATCCGGCGTTGGAAACGCGAGGTCATGGCGTGCGATTCTGCGGGCGTGCCGACCGGTCGAGCTGCGGAACGGCTGTCGTATTGGAACCGCGTACAAAACGACTTTGTGGAACAAACGGGCTTCAAGAAACAGTTTGACAGAATTTCGGTCGCCGGATATAATAGGAGCGTGAGCAGCGCAGCCACGAACGCGGCAAAGGCGCAAAGGATCGTGGACGCGGCGAAAAAGAAATCCGGCATCCGTGGAACGGTGCGGGCGATCACAAAGAAGGTGAGCGCCGACGGGCTTTTGTTCGACCATACTCACATCAACGTCGAACGCGGTCACGACGTCACGGAAGCGGAAGCGCGTTCCTACATCGAAAACGCGGTTGCCGTCATATTCCGAACGAAGAACGGCGTCAAATACGCAAATTACTTTTCGCCGTATGGCGCTGCCTATGTGGACATCGACGGAAAGGCGATCCGCACCGCGTTCAAGCGAGAACAGTACGACGAAAAAACGATTGCGTTTTTACAAGAGGTCATAAATGGATGGAGTAAATAACAGCGTGAATACCGTGTTTTGCCCGCTCGTGGATTCAATGATCGACGCGGTCGATTGCGCGGTCAACCAGGACGTTTCCGAAAGAATGCTGAAACCGAGCGCCACGAACGAACGCTATCTTGTCAAAGACGATTGGCGCGATATATGCCTATCGTGTAAGAACCACGCAGAATAAAGGCACCTGGAAAGGTGCTTTTTTCATACCCCGAAATCCATCAAAATGCGGCGGGTTCCCATGACCGCCGCGCCTCCTTCGTATAGGGAGCGGACGCCCACCCGCTCCCTTTTCTATGCACAAATCCCTTTTCGGGTTTGGAATATGCCGACGGGCTATAAACGGTGCCGACGGGCAAAAAGCGGAATCCACAGCCGACGGGCTATAAACGGAGGTATTTATGGCAGACACAGGAACACAGACGGGCGCACCCGCAGCCGCGCAGCAGCAGAGCGCACCCGCACCGGTGGACGTCGGGCAGCTTGCAAACTCGCTCCTCGACGCACTCGACAACAGGAACCGCCGCACCGAAAACGGTGTCGTGCGATCCTACGCGCAGCAATACGGTATGACGGAAGCCGAGGTTTCCGAGATCCTTGCGAAAGCGCGAAACGAACGGAACTCGAAGCCGACCGAAGCGCAGCAAGCGCAAATCGACGCGGCGCTCGGTAAGGCAAACGAGCGACTTGTGGCTGCCGAAGTGAAGGCAGTCGGGGCAACGCTCGGACTGCTCGACACAGACGTCGCCCTCGCGCTGATCGACCGGAAGAAGATCACCGTAAAGGACGACGGGAGCGTCGAAGGCGTAAAGGACGCCCTCGAATCGCTCAAAGCATCGAAATCGTATCTTTTCGGCGCAAAAACCGAAACCCCGAAAAAGACGGGAATGCGCCAAACGCAGGGCAGCACGACCGGCGGCAAAACGACCGACAGCGTGAACGACGCCTTGCGTTCTTTGTTCGGAAGAAAGGAATAAAACAAAATGCCTAATGCAACCATGATTTCCCGCAGTGATGCGGAAGCCCTTATCCAGGAGCATCTTTACGGCGAATTGGTGGAATCTCCTATCGAAGATTCTATCGTTATGCGCCTCGCTCGTCGTCTGCCTGATATGCCTACCGGCAAGGCAAAGATGCCCGTCCTCGACCTTCTCCCGCTCGCGTATTTCGTGAACGGCGACAACGGTCAAAAGCAGACCTCCAAAGCCGCGTGGGACGGCGTTTTCCTCAATGCGGAGGAGATCGCCGTTATCGTGCCGATCCCCGAAGCTGTCCTCGAAGACACGAACGTCGACATTATGGACGACGTCACGAAGCGCGTCCGTGCTGCTATCGGCGCGGAGTTTGACGCCGCTGTCCTGTTCGGCAAGGATCGTCCGGCGAACTGGCCGCTCGGCGTTGTGCCTATCGCGCGGAATGCAGGGAACAACGTGTCCCCGTCTTCCCCGCTGACCTATGACAACCTCCTCGGCACCGGTGGCGTTATCGCAAAGGTTGAGGCGGGCGGCTTCGCCATCGACGGCGGTATCGCGTCTATGGGTATGCGCGCGCAGCTTCGCGGCATCAAGGACGACAACAGCAACCCGATCTTCAAGACCGATATGCAGGGCGCTACCCCGTACGCGCTCGACGGCGCGCCGCTGCATTTCCCGAAAAACGGCTCCTTCGATACCGCAATCGCGCAGCTCGTCGTTGGCGATTGGTCGCAGCTCGTTTGGGCAATGCGGAAGGACATCTCCGTCAAGATTCTCGACCAGGCGGTTATTCAGAATCCGGACGGTTCTATCGCGTACAACCTTGCGCAAAACGACATGATCGCGCTCCGCGTGTTCATCCGTTGCGCTTGGGCGCTGCCGAACCCCGTGTCCCCGCTCAACCCCGACCGCGTCCTCGTTCCGTTCGCGTACCTCGAACCGGCGTCCGCACAGACGACCTATACGCTGACCTTTACCGTCCAGGACGGCAGCAGCAACGCAATCGAAGGCGCGCGGATCGAAATCGGCGGCTCGAAGCTGAAAACGAACGTGTCCGGTCAAGCCGTGTTCAAGCTGACGAACGGCACCTATACCTATAAGGTCAGCAAGGACGGCAAGACCTCCGAGGGTACGAAGACGATCTCGTCCAGCAATACCACGCAGAGCGTGACGCTCGCATAAAGTCATGATCGAAGCGGACTACAATTTCTACAACACGACATACGGCGGCAGCGCGCCGGAGGAGGTTTTTAACCGGTTCAAAAAGCGCGCGTGTTTCGAGGTCGAAAATCTCACGTTCGGGCGCGCGAACAGCGTCACCGACGAGGACACCGTCGAACGTGTCAAGATGGCAGAATGCGCCGTTGTCGACGAGCTGACGCGCACCGAAAACGGCGTGATTGTGTCCGCATCGAACGACGGCTATTCCGAGACGTATCAAACAAACCGCACCGCAAAGCAGCGCCTCCGCGACGCTGCCTTGCGGTATCTTGCCTTAACGGGGCTTATGTATCAAGGAGGTTTCCGGCGGTGTTAGCGTGCAACAAAACCTTGACGCTCGTGCATCATGTAAAGGGCGTTGACGGTGATACCTACGAATGCCACACGATAAGGAATTGTTCGTGGTTCTCGAAGCTGCGGACAAATCTCACGGATCGCGGGGCAACAATGGAGCGCTACACATACGTCCGGTTCCCGTCCCTTCCGTCCGGAGCGGTTCTTTGCAAGGGCGATTTCCTTGTAAATGGCGTTGTGAGCGCCGTTTCTCGCCCTTCTGACCTCGCCGGTATGGAATACATGACCGTCCTCGACATTTCGGATAATTCGCGCGGTGGCGGCGTCCTATTGCCACATTGGAGCGTGATCGGTCAATGAAGATCGAAGTAAAGCGTATAGAATGCAATCCCGACAAGGTCGCCGAAAATCGTGATTTTCGCGGCGCTGAAAAATACATGGCGTCGAGATTCAAGGCATATTGCGACCCGTATGTACCGCTTGCGCCAAAAGCTGGTGGATATTTGAAAAACTCCGCTTTTGTCGGACCGAACTATGTACGGTATCTCGGCCCGTATGCGCGGTTTCAATACGGCGGTGTCGTTATGGTCGGCGTTATGACGCATTCGCCCTGGGCGCGCCGAGGGGAACCGAAGCGCGTCACAGGGAAACCGTTGTCGTATTCCGGCGGCGGGCAGCGAGGCGCAAAGTGGGACGAACGTATGAAAGAACAGCGCGGGGACGAACTCCGGCAAGATGTAGCGAACTTTCTCAAAGCAAAATCGAAGAAATGAGGTAAACCTATGAGCAATTTGTCCGAACTGAAAGGCATTTTGACCACGCTCGGCGGCACACCGGCAGAATCCGACACGAACGACGAAACGATTGCGAAAATCAAAACCGCGATCTCCACGCACGGCGGTCTCGGAAACGTGCTTCCGTCAACGTCGGCGTCCGACAACGGCAAGAAGGTTCTCGGCGTTTCCAGCGGCAAGTGGGCGAAGGTCAATATTCCGACCGGCGTTCCGGCATTCACCGCAGCGCAAAACGGGAAGGTTCTCGGCGTTGTGGACGGCTCGCTCGCGTGGGTTGATAAGACCTAAAAGGAGCGTAAGGCGTGAAACTGATTGACTATATTCGATCCTTGCTTCGGACGTGTCCGCTTTTGGAAAACGAGCGCATAAACGTCGATTTCCTCGACGCAGAAAACGGTTCGTATTCCGTGAATACGTCCCCTGCGGCGCCGATTGTAAAGCGGTTCATTGACGGGAGCAGCATCCGGCAGTACGTTTTCACGTTTTCAAGCGCGGAACTGTACGGCGAGGAGATCCGTCAAAACCTCGAAAACGCGGGGTTTTGGGAGGATTTCACGGAATGGATCGAATCGGTCGACCTTCCGCATACGCTCGAAACCGGTCAAGAGCCGCAGAAAATCGAAGTGCTATCCTCCGGCTATGCCTTTATGACAGACGCCGACAGCGCTCGGTACCAAATCGAGTGCAGACTACTTTACAAGCAGAAAGGAAGATGAATAAATGCTTATTTTGAGAGCAGACCAGGCGGCGTTTATGAATACGGGTACCGCGCAGGCCCCCGTATGGTCGCGCATCGGCGACGGCTTTACGTCCTTCCCCGAATCGAAGAACGCAAAGGAATATACCCGCCAGTATATCCACATGAAGCAAGAGAAAACCGACGTCGTCGGCTACGCGCCGAGTATCGCCTATTCGTGCGACGTTTACGACGACGATCCGTGCTGCACGAAGATCGTCACGATCACGGACAGCGAAGCCGTCGGCGCTGACGCGGAGGTCGAGATCGTGATCGTTGATCTCTACAAGGTGACCGGCACCGGCGCGGCAGCAACGTGTCCGGCGCGCAAGCGCACCTATGTCGTCGTGCCGGATCAAATCGCGGACGGCGTCGAGGCGCTCGTCTACACCGGCACGCTCAAAGCGGCGACCGAGAACGTCGTCGGCACGTTCAAGCCGTCCGACAATACGTTCACGGCGACCGCCGAATAAAACGTAACAGGAGGAGACCGTTATGTTTGAATATGTGTATAAGGACGTCACGTTCCCGCTCGACATGACCGACGTCGAAACGGCAGAGCGGTACGAAGAAGCCGCCGAGCGCCTTATGAAGAAAGGCGAAGCGGCACCGAAGGACGGAAAGCAAAGCGCAATTCTCCGGTATCTTTGCGAAGCGTACGACGCCTTTTTCGACGGCGTGTTCGGTGAAGGCGCTGCCGCAAAACTTTTCGGCGGGCGGCTTTCCGTGTCCGAGAAAGAGGACGCATACATGGCGCTCCTCGACTGCGTGAACGCGCAGCGCGAAGCACACAACGAAAAGCGCAACCGGTATCTGCCTAACCGCGCACAGCGCCGCGCAAAAGGATGAATATGCTGATAGACGCGCTCCCGTCATGCGTCCGCGTGGCGGGTGCGCTTCATCCTATCCGCACCGATTTCCGTATATATATCATGTTTGAGCAGCTTCTTTCGGACGACGAGCTGGGAAAAGACGAGCGCATCGAAAGCGCTATCGAGCTATGCTACGAACACCCCGAAGCGCTGCCGGATGATATAGACGAAATCGTAAACGCGCTTTTGTGGTTTTACCGCTGCGGGAAGCCGGAAGACAAGCGGCTTTTGAAACGTGCCGAGAAACGCCGCGAGGCGCAACAGGAGGCACCGCGCATATACGACTACGACCAGGACGCCGAGTACATCTATGCGGCGTTCCTCGAACAGTACGGCGTCGACCTATGCGATATTGACGGGCTGCATTGGTGGAAATTTCACGCAATGCTGCACGCGCTCCGCGAGGATTGCCTATTCGTCAAAATTATGGGTTATCGGTCGGTAAACCTATCGAAGATCACCGACAAAAAAGAGCGTAACCGGATCGCGCAGCAACAGGCGCTTTACAAGCTGCGGAACGGGAAAAGTGAGGAAGAAAAGGCGGCGTTGCTATATGATCCCTATACCGCCTATTGAACGAAAATGGTTTTGTTGCCCGCATTGCGGACAGCGTCTTTTACTCTACGACAATACCGCGTCTTGCAAAGGGTTCTATATCCGGTGTAAGAAATGCGGAAAGGAAATCGAGATTTCACATAATCCGGCAAATAATAAGTGAGCCATTGAGCCGTTATTTCCGAACTATTGAAAAATAGCCAGGAAAGGACGGCTCTATTTTTATGGCAAATGACGGTTCTGTCGTTTTCGGTACCGAGGTAGACGAAAGCGGTCTCAAAAAAGGACTGAAAAATATCGCGGGCCTTGCCGGAAACGGTCTTGCGGCGCTCGGAAGCGTGACCGGCGCTGCGCTCGCCGCCACGACGACGGGGCTTGTCGCGCTCGGCAAAGCGTCGATTGAAACGACGTCGCAGTTTGACACGTCCATGTCGCAGATCGCGGCAACGCTCGGTATCACGTCCGAGGACATTGCGAACAACGTCAACGGCGCGGGCGATACGTTCGATTCGCTGCGCGCAAAAGCCCTCGAAATGGGGAGCGCGACGAACTTTACCGCACAGCAAGCCGCCGACGGTTTGAACATTCTCGCAATGTCCGGCTATGATGCGGAAACCTCTATCTCCATGATCGAGGACGTTTTGCACCTTGCCGCCGCCGGTTCTATGGACTTGTCGACCGCTGCGGGATTTGTGTCCGGCAGCATGAAGGGCTTTGCGGACAACACGAAATCGGCGCAGTATTACGCCGACCTCATGGCAAAGGGCGCCACGCTCGCAAATACCAACGTATCGCAGCTCGGCGACGCGCTTTCCGGTGCGGCTGCGGTCGCGTCTTCCTACGGTCAGAGCGCGGACAGCGTGACGATCTCCCTTTTGCGCCTTGCAGAGCAGGGCGTCGTCGGATCGGCGGCAAGTACGGAACTCGCCGCCGCCATGAAGAACCTATACGCGCCGACGAACCAGGCAGCCGACGCCTTGAAGGAGGTCGGCGTTTCGGCGTTCGATGAAAAAGGCAATTTCCGCGATTTCAATACCGTTGTAAACGAACTGTACGGCTCCTTGAACACGCTCGGTGACGACGGCTTGCCGAAATACACCGACGCGCAAAAGACCGCAATCGCGCAAACGATTTTCGGTATTCAAGGGTTCAACGCCTACAACCAAATGGTTGTCACGTCGACCGAGAAACAGGAAGAATGGGCGGCGGCGCTCGCGGATTCCACCGGCGAGGCGTCGAAACAGTACGCCACCATGACGGACAACCTCCAGGGCGACCTCGACATTTTGGGTTCCGCGTTTGACGGCTTGAAAATCGCCATCGGCGACGAACTTATGCCGACCATGCGCGAGTTTGTGCAATTCGGCTCCGACGGTCTTGCACGGCTCACCGAGGCGTTTAATGTCGGCGGTATCGAGGGCGCGTTCTCCGAACTCGGTACAATTCTTTCGGAAGCCCTCGTAAAGCTGACAGGATTTTTGCCGAAAGCAATAGAAATCGGCGGCAGACTGCTTTCTTCGATTCTGCAAGGCATTTCGGATCACGCCGGAGAAATCATGTCGGCGGCGGTCGAGGTCGTTACGGAACTCGTGCAAGCGATCATCGACAACGCGCCGCTTGTATTGGAAACCGGCATCGTCCTTATTTCGGAACTCTTGAACGGCATCGGGGCCGCGCTGCCGGAACTCATACCGGCGGCGGTCGAAGCAATTTTGACGCTTGTGCAAACGCTTGTCGGCAACGTCGGTATGCTTGTAAATGCCGCAATCCAGCTCGTGAAAGGGCTTGCGAGCGGCATTGTGAAAGCGATTCCGATCATCGTCCAGGCGCTCCCGAAGCTGATAGAGAGCATCTTGACGGCTATCGTCGAAAATCTGCCGGTCATAATCGAAGCGGGCGTTTCGATCCTTAACGCGCTTCTCGACGGCATCATGGAAGCGCTGCCGGTGCTTCTCGAATATATCCCGACACTCATAGAAACGGTCATTTCGATTATTACGGAGAACCTTCCGCTTATCATCGAAACGGGCGTTTCGCTTTTAATGTCCCTTGTGCAGGGCATTATGGACGCGCTGCCGACGCTTCTCGGCTATTTGCCGACGCTGATCGGTTCCGTCGTTTCGGTTCTTGTCGAAAATCTGCCTTTGATTCTCGACGCGGGAATGCAGCTCTTGACGTCCCTCCTGTCGGGCATCATGGAAGCGTTGCCGGAGCTGATCGGGTATATCCCGACCATCGTGCAAACCATTTGCACGCTCGTCGTCGACAATTTGCCGCTTATCATTGAGACCGGTATTCAGTTGCTTATGCAGCTTCTTAACGGCATAATCGACGCGCTACCGGAACTTATCGGATATATCCCGACCATAATCGACAGCATTGTCGCAGCGATCACGGAACTATTGCCGATCATCATAGAAACCGGCATCCAGCTCCTTATATCGCTTGTGCAGGGCATTATAAACGCGCTCCCGCAGCTTATCGCGTCCGCGCCTCGCCTCATTTCGTCACTTGTAGGCGGTATCACGCAGAACTTGCCGCAGATCATTCAATCCGGCGTAAAGCTCGTGATTGCGCTTGTGCAGGGTATCATTCAAAACCTCCCGCAGATTCTGCAAGCCGCCGTGAAACTGATCGGCGAACTCGTGCGCGGCCTTATTTCGTGCATACCGCAGATTATTCAATCGGCGGTACAGATGGGCGGCGAACTCGTCAAAAACCTGTTCAAGACCATTTCGGACGGATTCAAGTCGGTTGTCAGCATCGGAAAAGACCTTGTATCGGGTATTTGGAACGGCATCTCGTCCTCGCTGTCGTGGATCAAGAACAAAATAAAAAGTTGGGTTGGCGACGTCGTCGGCTTCCTAAAACGGTTGTTCGGTATCGGATCTCCGTCAAAGGTCATGGCGCGCGAGGTCGGACGTTGGCTGCCGCCTGGTATGTCGGTCGGTTTCGAGAACGCCATGCCGGACGCCGAAAAGGCGCTGCAGGACACCGTCGACGACGCAGTCGATTCGCTCCAGGCGAATATGCCGTCGCCGCAAATCGAACTCAAAGCCAAAACAAGCGGGATCGACGCCGAGATCGGCGCGGCATACGACCGTATGCAAAGCGCAATCGAAGCCGAACAGCGAAAACTGCAAGTGTCCGAAAACGTGCAGCTCGCCACGCGGAACGCGGAAGCCGAAACCGAACACGAGCCGGAATACGTCGAAACGGTTATCAATATCGACGGCAAGGAAACGGCGCGCGTCATTTCCCCGTATGTCAGTAAGGAGATTGCATGGAGTACGAAAAAATAATCGAACCGCGCGTAAACGATACGCCGTTTTCCCTATACGGCGCTCAAATGCTCGACTTTTCCGTCGGCGGCGTCGGCGTGAAAAACGGGTATCTGTTCACGCCGAGCGCGTTCTTTCCGGTTGTCGTTTCGGGTGAAATCACCCTCCGGCGCGTCAAGATCACGCTCGACTTTTCGGGGCTTGGGTGGCAAGAAACGGAACGCGCAATATCCGACTTGACGGCGGTCTTTCTCGCCGGTTGCGACTTGCTTTTGCCCGACGGGTTCTATTATCGGTGCGCGTTCGACCAAAACAGCGCACCGAAGCGCCCCGCGCCGTGGATCTCGACCGCCACGTTTGAATTTGACGGCGTCCGGCACGGGCGGCTCGAACAAAGAACGCTCACCGCGTCCGGTTCTTTCGTGGTCGAAGGGAACAGACCGGCACCGGCGCGGCTGACGGTGTCCGGTATCTCCGGCACGGTCACGGTTGCCGGTATCACGATTACCGGTCTCACCGGAACGGTCGTCATTGACGGGCTTTCCCGCAAGGTCACGCAGAACGGCAGCAACGTATTCGGGAACACCGACTTGACGGCGTTCCCGAAACTCGCACCTGGGCGCGCTGAAATCAATTTTACGGCGGGTTTGACCGTAAAGGTTGAATACTACCCGCTGTATCTGTGAGGTGCCGAAATGATTGCAGTAAAGCACGACGGGGCGTTTGAACCGATTGCGAACTATTCCTCGTTTCATATCGTCCACAAACAGGACGGAAACGACGAGCTGTTCTTCTCGGTTGCGACGAACGATCCGCAATACCCGCATATCATCGAAGAAGCCGAAATACAGACGGACACCGGCTTGTGGCTCGTCAAGAAAATAGCTGACGACCAAATCGGCTGCGCGCTGAACCTCGACGAGCTGCGGATTTCCGTATATTGGGATTATTCGTCCGGCTCCGTGTATCTGTCCGATATTCTTTCCGCAATTCTGCCGGACTGGACGATCATCGGCGCGGACGCAATCACGATCCGGCGAACGGTAAGTATCGAATACGGAAACGACTTTGATATTTTGACGCGCGCCGCAACGGTGTTCGGCGTGTGGTACCGATGGAACACGCGCACGCGGACGCTGACGGTCATAAATCCGGCGTCGATCACGGTTTCCGGCGAATACCTCACGACGGAACTTAACCTCCGCAGACTGACGTACAAAGGCGAAACGACGAACTTTGCAACGCGCCTTTATGCCGTCGGCGCAAACGGTCTCACGCCGCGAACTGCGATCATTGACGGCGTTGTGTACGGCAAGGATTACGTCGAGGACTACACCTATTCCGACAAGGTTATCACCGCGTTTTGGAAGGACGAACGCTACGAGGTAGCCGAGAACCTTTACGAAGACGCGCTCGCAAGGCTGCTCACGATGTCGCGGCCCGTGCAATCCTATGAATGCGACGTCGACGATCTTGCGAAGCGGTCGAGCGACTATGCCTTTTTGGAATTTGTCGTACACCGCAAATTGACGCTGATCGACGCCGACCGAAATTTGCGCGTCGTTCACAGCATCGTCGAGTACGACGAATACCCCGAAGAACCGAAGCAAAGCAAGGTCACGCTCGCGTCGGTTGCGCCGGACGTGTATTCTATGACGACCGCACAGGCGACCGCTGCCGAGGTGCAAGCGCGAAACGCCGCGCTCGAAGCCCTCGGCGCTGTCAACGACGAAATATCCGGTATGCGGCGCGAATGGGAGGTAACGGCTGCGGAACTCCTGTCGCTGATCCAAACGAACACGACGAACTATACGCTGATACAACAGACGGTCGAGGCGATCCAGCAAACCGCCGCCGCTCTCGGCGTCAAGGTGTCCGAGATTATCAGCCCCGACGGCGTTATTTGGACGGCGATCTACAACAACGAAACGAATATCACGAACTTAACGGACGCCGTTTCGCAAGACAGCGCAACGCGCAAAACCTATATGCGGTTCATCCCTTCGGAACCGGCGCTCGTTATCGGCATCGAGGACGACAACGAAATTAAGTTAAAACTTGTAAACCGCGTGATTTATTTCTTTTCGGGACAGGACGACACGACAGACCTATCGAACGCCTACGCTTCGTTCGATTCCGAAAAGGCGCACGCAAAGCGTTTTGTCGCGGACGAAGCGCTCGACATTGAACCGTGGAGCTTGCACGTCGAAACGAACCAACATCTTGTACTTGACGTGAAATGAGGTAAAATATGCCCGCTATTGTAGGAGCAAACTGTAAATTCAATGTCCTTTATCAAGACAACGGATCGAACGTATCGAATATGCCCGCAGACCAAAGCTCAAGTTGGATTCTTGCGGACACCGAGCAAAAGTCTATTCGTCTGCGCCCGACCGTCCCGCTGCGCACCTATTACACGTTCGGCGGTTGGGCGTACACGTCCGGAGGCGCTGCGGCAAAGCAGCCGAGCGATTACGTCTATCATGTGTTCAACGGACTTGAAGACGAAACATACAACCTCAAACTGTATGCGGTATGGAACCACAACACGGCATACGTTTATTACAACGCGAACGGCGGCAGCGGCGCACCGAGTACGCAGTCGCATTGGGCCGGTTATAGCGTGACGCTCCGGTCGGAAGAACCGACGATATCCGGCTATACTTTCCTCGGTTGGTCGAAATCTTCGAGTGCGACGGAAGCGACGTACCTTCCTGGCACGTCCTACCCGCTTTATACGACGACGACGCTCTACGCCGTGTGGAAACTCGCGTCTTCCGATGTTTCTGCCGGAAACGGGACGCTCGGTTCCGCGCTGTCTATCAGCATTACGCGGTACAATTCCGCGTACAAGCACAAACTCGAATACAAGTACGGCAACGAGACCGGAACGATTGCGGAGGCGGTCGATACGTCCTATTCGTGGACGCCGCCGCTTTCGCTTGCTTCGCAATTTCCGAGCGCGACGGGCGGGACGTGTACGATCACTTGCAAGACGTTCAACGGCTCGACGCTGATCGGGACAAAGACCGTCGACGTCACGCTTTCGATACCGGACACGGTCAAGGTCGGAATATCGAGCGTCGCGCTTGAGGAAACGGTTTCCGGTATCGCCGCGAAATTCTCGGCGTTCGTGCAGGGAAAGTCGAAAATCAGAGTAACCGGCACGTTTGACACGTCGAACGCATACGGCGCCACGGTCGCCTCGGTTTCGATTGCGATAAACGGGCAAACGCTGACGGCGAACGCCGCGACAACGAACGCCATATCGGGATATGGCACGCTGTCCTATACCATGACGATTACGGACACGCGCGGAAGAACGGCAACATACACCGGAACATATACGGTACTGCAGTATGCCACGCCGACCATATCGGAAAAGGCGCAGCGCGTTTCCGGCACGCCGTCGAGTATCGCGGTAAAGTACACGTTTGCTATTTCGCCATGCTCGAACCTTAACGACAAAACCCTCAAAATCTACACCAAACCGGCGGCGTCGCCGGACTATTCGTACACACTCGTCGCCACGATTGCGCTGTCCGCGTATAGTGGATCGGACATAACGTACACGATCACGAACACGGACACGAACACGACGTACACGGTCAAGGTCGAACTCATCGACTACTTTACGACCGTCACGGCTACGAAAACCGTCGCGGCGACCGGAAACCGGATCGTCGATATTTCGCCGACGACGAAAACGATCTCCCTGCACGAATCGAACCCCGACGACGGGAAGGATCACGAATACAAGCGAATCGTTTTCCACGACGGGATCATGCTCGGCGATACGCTTCTCACAGAGGCGCAGCTTATCGCGCTTCTTAATCTTCTGTCATAAGGAGGAACTATGCAAAGCATAAGACAAATCACGGTCGACTTGCAGCGAAACGACGTACTTGTGCCGATCTACGCGAAGCAGTACGACGCGAACACGCGCGTGGTCGAATTGACCGTCCTCGACGGCGAAGCGGCGTTTACCATGCCGACAAATCCGGTCTTTATGATCGGCGTCCGCACGGCGAGCGGCGTGTTCTTTCTGTACGATCAAATCGTTTCCGCTGTCGCGTCGCTCGGCTTGACCGTTCGCATGAACCTCGACAAATGGGGTTCTACGGGCCTATCGTCCGCGACGTTCACCTATAACGGTACCGTGTGGAAACGGAACAGCACGACGGTCGACCTCGACGATTACGGGATCACAGTCGCGGGAACGCCGACCAACGGCGCGCAGATCGTCGTTTCAACGGCGAACGCGGTATCGAACAGCGCGAACGTCGTCACGTTCACGATTCACCCGTCCGCGTTCCTTTCTGCCGGAATGGCGAGTTGCGAACTGTATATCGCGGACGGCGCCGACATCATTTCCTCGGTAAAACTCCCGCTGTTCGTCGAACCGGCGGCTTGCCCGTTGGATATTGCCCCGACCGAGCAGACGTTCGTCTATTTGGCGGCGCAAATCCACGCATACGTCGACGAAATCCTCGCGGCGCATCCCGAATGGACGACGACGCTTGCGGACGGCGCGGTTTCTTATGCGAAACTGGACGCCGCGCTCAAAGGAAAGGTTGACGCCTTCGACGCGCTCGGGCTTTCCGTCGTGGACGGTATGCTGTGCGTCACATATTCCGAATAAAAAGAAAGGACATAAAGCAATATGAGCATGATTACCAAACCGCCGCTCTTGGACGAAACGGGACACCTTATCGTCGAGGGGATCGCGCGGCAAAACCTCCTCTTGACGCAGCTTCTTTCCGCTGCCGGAGAAGCAACGCCCATCGTCACGCTGAACGAGATCCACGAGATCGTCCGAAGCGGAGAAGCCGCGCGCGTGTTCACCTACGGCGACCAAATCTTTGTGAATTACAACGACGGATCGCAGAACTACGTTTTGCCGTTCGACATCGTTCACTTTGCGGACGTGACGCTCCAGGACGGCGAAACCGTCCCTGGTATGTTCATTCAGTCGCACTACGCAATGGAGGCGTGTCAATTCGACGCAGCCGAGGCGTTCTATGTTGTGACCGGTTCCGCGCTCGCGGCAGGGACGTACAATATCACGATGGGGAATGCGTGGGGGCAGATCGTCGCAAACAAGACGTATCAGTTTACTTTGTCGCAAGACGTTCCCGTCGGCGGGCAGCTCCTTCTCGGCTTGGAATCCACGACGACCGGATTTTCCGACAAAGCGCCGAATCTGTGGCGTGTTTGGGTGTTCGCATCGGCGACCGCTACGACGCCGACCGAAAAACTGACGCTCACCGAAGGCGCGACCGGCACGTCCCTCGGAACGCTTGCAAGCGCGACGAAATACGGCACGTCCGGCATGAACAATATGCAGCGCTGCTCGTACGGCTATAACCGGTGGGCGCAAAGCGGTCTCCGGCAGCGCCTTAACAGCGCAGCGGCAGCGGGCGCATGGTGGGCGGCGCAAAACCCGTACGACCGTGCGCCGGAGCAGCTTTCCACGCTGCGCGGCTTTATGGCGGGGTTCGACGACGCCTTCCTCAACATCATAAAGCCCGTAAAGGTTCGCACCGCGCTCAACACGCTTTCGGACAGCGAGATCGGCGCATACGAGGACACGTTCGACACGTTCTTCCCTGCGTCGCTCGAACAGGAGTATATCGTGCCGCAAGCGTCCGGCGTCGAAGGCGAATACTGGGAGTATTGGAAACGCCGTCTTGGTCTCACTTCCCCGCAAGCGCAAAACAACGGCGGCACGAACGCATATCATATCCGCTATGCGTACAACGCGCGCACGTCAGCTCCGTACTGCCGGCTGCGTTCCGCGTCCCGTGCCCCCGCCTACAGCGCATGGTACGTCAGCACGTCGGGCACCGCCTCCTACACCGGCGCGGCGTACGCGCATCGGTGCGCTCCGGCTTGCGTCATTTGTTAATCTATCATCCCTCCCCGCCACGCGGGGAGGGAGTACCGCAACGAACAGGAGAAAACAAAATGTCAGTACCGGAAAATGCGCGGACAAAGGGAAAACTCGAAGCGTGCGTAAAAGCGCACGACCTCGCTTGCTATACGCTGCAGATCACGACCAACAAAAAGAACTTTCCGGAGCAGTTTCAAGCGGCGCTCACAGACAAAATCGTATCTGCTGCGCTTGATATTCACACGCTCGCGTGGAGCGCGAACAACGTACTTGTGAATAGCCCCGAAGACCTTGCGGAACGGCTCGGATTTCAAGAACGGGCGGCTGTCGCGTGCAATATCCTTTTGAGCATGATCGAGGTCGCGCACCGTGTTTTTCACCTTCCGACAAAGCGCGTCGTTTACTGGAGCGGGAAAGCGATAGAAACGCGAAACCTTATCCGAGCATGGCGGGAGTCCGACCGCAAAAGGTATTCCGACAAATTCAAAAAATAACGATTGGGTGTAGACTGTAAGCTCAGAACTGCCGACTGCGTTCCGCGAACCGTGCCAACGCCTACAACGCATGGAACGTCAACACGTCGGGCAACGCCAACAACAACAACGCGACGAACGCGAATCGGTGCGCTCCGGATTGTGTTACATTCGGCGAATAACAGCCCCGCGCATAACGCGGAGGATCGCCGAAACTTGACGCAAGGAGTCGAATCCCATGCCGAAAGGCAGAACAATAAATCCACGATGTGCATGACGGCACCGCCGCCAGATGGACTATACACATGGATTATTTCAACATTGATTCAGTTATCGGTTTTGAGCAGCTATACGAATCTATGAACAAGTGCCGCAAGGGCGTATTGTGGAAGGACAGCACGGCGTCGTTTTATTTGAACGGCATCGAGCGAACCATGAAGCTATCCGCAGAATTGCGGAACGGCACATACAAGGCAAGACCTACGGTAAAGTTTACCATTTCTTCGCCGAAACCGCGCGAAATTGCAAGCATCACATTCCGCGACCGCGTATATCAGCGCAGTTTGAACGACAACGCCGTTTATCCTCTTATGAGCAGATCGTTTATATACGATAATTACGCCTGTCAAAAGGGCAAAGGCACGGACGCCGCAAGGAACCGTCTCAAAGAGTTTTTGAGAAGGTATTACCGGAAGCACGGCAACGTCGGATATGTCGCGCAATTCGATATACACGGGTATTATCCGAACATGGATCACGCCATGACCGAGCAGCTTTTCCGCGAGAAATTGCCGCCGACCGTCTACGAAATGGTCGTGCGAATCTTGCGCGAACAGTACGAGGGCGACAAGGGCTACAACCCAGGCAGCCAGCTTATACAGATTGCCGGTATATCCGTCCTGGATCGGTTCGACCATTTCGTAAAGGAGCAGCTTCACGCGCGGCTTTATATCCGGTATATGGACGATTTTCTTATCATCAGCGAGGACGCGGAATACCTTGCGGAATGCGTGAACCGTATACGCGAATACCTTGCGGGCCTACACTTTGAGCTGAACGAAAAGAAAACGCGCATATACCCGCTTTCCGAGGGCATCGACTTTCTCGGCTTTCGGTATTTCTTGACGGACGCCGGAAAGGTTCTGCTCCTCATTCGCCCCGACAACGTAAAGCGGGAACGAAAGAAGCTGCGTCGGCTCGTTGCAAAATCAAAGCGCGGCGAGATCCCGCGCGAAAAAGTGGACGATTCCTATTCCGCATGGAGAAACCACGCGGGGAAGGGCAATACGTTCCGGCTGCTGTGCCGGATGGATCAATACTACATCAACCTATGGAGGGAAGAAAATGAACCACCCGATTTTTGAACGTAACAAAATGGACTTGCGCGAAAAGGCGGCGCTCGAAAACGCGGAAGCCAACGCCGCGAACCAACAGGCGATTTTGGACTATATCGCCGCTATGGATTACCCCGAAGTGTTCGACACCGAAGAAATGGAGGACGTCTCAGAATGAGCATTTTTGAAATGGCAAAAGCATACTACCCCGAAAAGTGGAACAAAGAAATGATTCGAAACCTCACCGCGAGGGGACGGCTCACGCCGGAACAGTACGAGGAGATCACGGGGGAACCGTATGCTGCATGATGAAGAAATCGCGCGTCTGACGGTGCCGGAAATCGTCGAACTGATAAAGCGGCTCGCCGACGAGTTGGAGCTTCGCGCAATGGAGGTATGCAATGGCTAAAATCTTGAAGATCGGGGATCTCGCCGAGTTTATCGACTATCTTGTCGAACAGATCGGACAACCGTATTTGTGGGGCGGGCAGCATACAAAGCTGACGCCCTCTAATTATGTCTCGGTTATCACGGATAAAGAATCCGACACGACGAACCGAAAGAACGCAATCGCGTATTGCAAAAAGAAATTCGACGCCGGTGCGACTGTCCTCTATGCGTATGACTGCTCGGGGCTTGGCGCGTATTTCCTTTACAACCTCAAAAAGATCATATCTTCGGACACGACCGCGAACGGGCTGCGCGGTCTTTGCGACGCTGCGGACGCTCCCGCGCGCGGCTATTGGGTATTCCGTCTTGACGACAAGGGAAAGGCGGTACACATCGGCTACATGGTAACGGACACCGAGGTCATTCACGCAAAGGGCCGGTCGTATGGCGTTTGCAAAGAAAAATTCCGCGCCTCATTTTGGCACGTCGTCGGGAAACCGCGCTGTTTCAGTTTCGACGAGCCGGAACCGACACCGGAACCGGAACCGACGCCCGAGCCATCCACTCACCGCTTTGTGAAGGTGGTCGGCGGTTCCGTCAACGTGCGGAAAGGTAACGGAACCAAATACGACAGGATCGGCACCGCACACAACGCTCGGTATTACCGAGAACACGGAATCGACAAGCCAGGGGACGAGCTTCCCTGCTTCGGTCAAGCGGACACCGATCCGTATTGGTACGAGGTCGAATTTAACGGAGAAAGGGGGTATATTTCCGCGAACGCAAAGTACACGGAGATTATCTGCAAGGTATGAAAAAGGTATGACGGCAATTATTGTAGCGTGTGGCGCGGCGCTCATTTCGGCAGCCGCGTCGATCCTCGCGCTGTGTTTGCAGCGAAAATGGCAAAAGGAAGACCGAAGCGCCGATAAGTTAGACGCTATCAGCACGGAGGTGCAGTCCGTCAAACAAACGCTGACGGAACACATTGCGACCGATGCGGAAGCGGACGCGAAACAGGCGCGCCGCCGCATCATCGACTTTGCGGACGAATGCCGCCGGTCTATCCGGCATTCCGAGGAGCATTTCGACAATGTCCTGGAGGATATAGACACATACGAAAAGTATTGCGCTACGCACCCGAAATTTGAAAACCGGAAAGCGGTGCAATCTATTCAGTTTATCCTTGACATCTACGACAAATGCAAACGGGAGAACGATTTTCTATAAACAGAAAGGAGAAAAACAAAAAATGAAACTGCCGAACAAACTGTATGATGTCCTTAAATGGATCACCCTCGTCGTGCTTCCTGCGCTTGCGGCCGCATACGTCGGGCTTGCCGCTATTTGGGGGTTCCCGTACGCGGAAGCGATCTCGAAGACCGCCGTCGTCGTATGCACGCTCCTCGGCGCGCTTCTCGGTATCAGCACCGCAGAATACAACGCGGAAAAAGCCGAAAAAGCGGCGAAGCAAGAGCGTTTCGCATGGCACGATAAAGAACTTGATGAATAACAATCTTCCGGCGCTTGCCCCGCCGGAGGTCTCCTCCTGTTCCCCGCGCTCCGGCGCGGGGTTTCTTTCCGTTTTGGACATCAATTTGGACACGGTTCACAAAATGCCATATTTATCTATCTTTTTCCCGTGCCGTGGTATGTTCGAGTCCCACCACCGGCACCACAAGGAAAACCCCGAAAAATCGGGGTTTTCCTTTATTTATCGGGCTTTCTTGCCGTTCTTTCGTTCGGAAATCGGTATCTTTCTAACGCTTTCCGATACCTTTTTAACGGTTTTTAACGTGCATTTTTGGACACGGTTTTGGACACGGTTTCGCCGTCCTCGTAAAATTCCCGCATTCGGGTTATGTCGTCGTTCACATCCCGCTTTGCGAGGTGCGTATAAATATCGTGAACGACGTCCGGCGTCGCCCACCCGCCGACTTGCATCGTGCTTTTTTCTGTCCATCGTAAATGGTACGCAAGCGACGCGAACGAATGCCGGAGGCAATGCAACGTCACGTCCGGCAGACCGACCGAAACGCATATCTTTCGCAAATGATTATTTATTCTTGCGTCCGACATACGCACCGGCAGCGCGCCGAGGAGATCGCACAGACGCGGGATCATAACCGGCACCTCACGACGGGAAAGGTCGGTTTTATTCAATTCTTTCCGAATAAACCCATTTTCCCCGCGTACCACCGCACCGTGTACCGGTATCGTCTTTCCGTCGCACGATTGCAGCGCGCGGATCTCCGACAGTCGGAGCGAATGCAAGGCAAGAATAAACACAACCTCGCAAGGATCGCCCAGGATCGCCGGAAGCAGCGTTTGTATCTGTTCATAATCCAAAAACTCGCGCTCGGTGCGGACAGTCTTCGGAAGGTTGACCTCCGGTTCCGGCATCTTTGCGTATTTCAAAGCTGCAGTAACGAGCCGCCATGCGTTCGCTATGGTCTTCGCGCTGATATACTTTTCGCCCTCGTCGTCGACCGTCGCGTCGGTTTCTTTGTCGGATTTCCGCAGCTTTGTTTCGGTGGAAATCATAACTTGCCACGGAATACCGGCGACGGGCTGATCCATATAACCGGCAAAGCGGTTTTTCCGCATGGACTTATATATCCGCACCGTGGACGGCGAAAGCACCGCCTCGTTATC
>JAEEGK010004041.1_pt1 | contig 36185 bp, 27 predicted proteins | sample 8958771 | NCBI WGS metagenome assembly JAEEGK01 (sample SAMN16246547, study PRJNA631951) | gut metagenome | biome: gut microbiome; feature: rumen; material: SC-attached | host: Bos | place: Iran: Karaj | collected 2018-10 | reverse complement strand
AAAGTAGAGAAATTCATGCTTATTCTTGCTGATTGAAACCTAGGAAATTTCAATACGTAACGTCAAGATAACATGGTGATTCTCCACGCTATAGCGTGGGATTGTTGTATCACTATATCTTTCGTTACAGGTTTTCCTAGGACCGCAATCAGGGGATGTAGAAAGAGTAGCAGTTCTACGCCTTTTTTATGCGTGTCGGTATCCTTATAATAAATAATGTATACTTTTCCGCTGAAGGCAGCCCACAGTCCTCAGCAAGTTTTTTTCAAACCTTTATACATTATTTATTAACCTATTTTATTAACTTATTAACACAAATGAAAAAAATTACTTTTTCTTTTAAGTCGCTTCTCCTTGCAGCCGGCTTGCTGTTGGGAAGCGCAAATGCGTGGGCAACAGAGACAGAACTTGCCCCAGTTGGCGTTTTTACATGGACAAGTACTCCAGCAATTACTTATGATGGAGGAGCAACATCTTGGGCTATTAACCAAGGAGGTATTTCAGGAGGAAATATTGGAAAATATGCTGGTCCTTATGCTATCGTAAGTTTGATGCCAGCAGTATTCTTGCTGGAAAGACTCTTCTTACAGCAACTTTGGATTTTGACATCACAGCAGGAGCGTACAACAGCTCTATAAATATAGCTCAGATGTCGGATGCTACTTTCACTCCTTCAACTGTTACAACATCAACTTTTAATATAGCTGCTACTCAGTTTCAGTCAGGTGATTGGAGTACGAAAAATGCAACAACACATTTTTCGTATGATGTAGCGGCCAGAGTAGAAGCAAATAATATCTTAGCATTTGCTATTTACACAAATACAGGTCGTGAGCAGACACTGAAAGATGTAAAACTTGTTTTGAACTATTCTGATGCCCCGGTTGCAAAATATAGTTATAGCCTTAAGGCTGTTACAGCAGGTGATGATGAAATCGAGACACTTGCGTCGGGTGAAGAGTATGAAACGAATGATGTTACTCTCTATTTCCCGTACATGTTCTACAAATCAACTACATTATACACAACAGCAACTACACCATATGATATAACTGTTGACAAGGATCACGCTACTAAAAAGGTTACATATGCAACAGCAAGTAGCAATATTGTTGCATACATGGAAGGTGAGTCTGCAACTGCAAATAGCGGATTCGATGCAGCATACTCAAATGGAAAAAATGGTTATGCAGCAGGAAATAATACAGTAACGATTACAACATTGCCTGCTGGTAAATATACTGCTACAATTTATCTTGTTTCCAATGGGAATCGTTCTATCGTAATACGTGATAAGGATAATACTGATGTTGACAATAATGTAATAGCAACCCTGCCAATTTCAAAGACTTCTTCAGCAGGAACTTATACTTCTGATGAGTTTATATTAACAGAGGAAACGACTATTGGATTCTCAGGTTATACTTCAGGTACAAAAACGAATCAGTCAGCAGATATTGACTATATTTATATCCAGAAGACAGGCGAAGTTGCTACTATCGGTTCTACAGGTTATACAACATTTGCAAGTCCATATGCTCTTAACTTGTCAGGCATGACTGCTTCAACAGGAACTGTTACTGCTTTTTATGCTTCTGCTTCGGATGCTAGTAGTGTAACAATGACTTCAACAACTGCTACTGTTGCAGCAGGCGAAGGTCTTCTGTTGAAGGGTACTGCAGGTGCTACTATCACTATCCCTGTTGTTGCTTCAGGCGATGCTATTTCTGGTAACAAGCTTGTAGGTTGTACTACATCAACTGCTCTTACAGCAGATGCTAATTACTGGGTGCTTGTAAACAATGGTGGAACAGCAGAATTCCAGAACTTGGCAGAAAATGGTGCTACAATCCCTGCAGGTAAGGCATATCTGAATATATCAGGTGCTGGCGTTAAGGCTCTCAACATTGTATTTGATGGTACAACTACAGGTGTTGAAGCTCCAGTTGCTGCTGAGGCTGTAGAAGACGGAATTTACTACAATGTGAACGGTCAGCAGGTAACTAAGGACTACAAGGGCATTGTAATCGTGAATGGTAAGAAGTTCTATAACAAATAAATCTAAGGAGGAATTATACAATGAAAAAAACATATATAGCTCCACTCACAGAAGTGGTAAAAGTAAATGCAGAGCAGATGCTTGTCGAATCACAATTCACATTGAAAGGCGATAGTAAGTACAATGGTACCGCAACAATCGAATCAAAGGACGACTACGACTACGACGAAGATCTTTGGTAAATAAACGGTGAGGGGTGAGCCCTGTACTTTCCCCTCGCTTCAAGATAATACTGGCGAAAGCCGGTAATTTTCTCAAGTTAAATTAAGTTAGTTAATTAAGTTCACCTACCAATGTGTCGCGAGATACCAGGTGAAAAGAGAATTTAGGCTCCTGCGCAGTGATGTGCGGGAGCCTTTTTGTGTATGGTCGCCTAAAAACGTACATCGAGTTTGTTGCAGTTTAGGAATATTTACGTACCTTCGCACACAATTAACGATAACGCTAATAATTATGCATTATGCATTATGAATTGTAATTGTGCATTATGTATTATGAATTATGCATTATGAAAAGTGTTGCTAATATACTGAAGAATACAAAGGAGACTTTGTTTTCGTTTGAGGTTCTGCCACCGCTGAGAGGTAAGAGTATCGAACAGATATATAAGACTATCGACCAGTTGATGGAGTTTAAACCTGCGTTCATAGAGGTGACTACCCACCGCTCGGATTATACCTATAAGGAGATTCAGCCAGGGCAGTACAAGAGGGTAGAGGAACGACTCCGTCCGGGTACTGTGGCTATTGCCTATGCCATCAAGCAGAAGTATGGTGTGCCTGTGGTGCCTCATGTCATCTGTAGCGGTTATTCGCAGCAGGAGACGGAGTACGAGTTGATGGACCTCTCGTTCCTCGATATGAAGGATTTGCTCGTGCTGCGAGGTGATAAGTCAAAGCAGGATTCGAAGTTTATTCCTAAGGAGGGAGGACTCAGATATGCCAGTGAACTATGTGAGCAGGTGAGCCGATTCAATGCCGGACATTTGCTTTACGGAGAACAGCGCGAGGTGGCTGACGAACGCCCATTCAGTTTTGGTGTGGCTGGTTATCCGGAGAAACACGAGGAGGCGATGAGTATGGCTGCCGACCTGAGAGCCCTGAAACGTAAGGTGGAACTCGGTGCCCAGTATGTTGTGACTCAGATGTTTTTCGATAACAACAAGTATTTCCGTTTCGTAGATCGCTGTCGCGAGGCAGGTATAGATGTACCTATCGTTCCAGGACTGAAACCTTTGGGTACATTGAATCACCTGACTACTCTGCCTCGCACATTCCGAGTAGATTTCCCCGATGAATTGGTGGAAAAACTGGAGGAATGCAAGACAAACGAAGATGCCAAAGCAGTAGGTACAGAGTGGTGCATTAAGCAATGTCGTGAACTCATGGAACATAATGTACCTTGCCTGCATTTCTATACGATGAATGCTGCTGCACAAGTAGCAGAAATAATGAGGAAGGTTAGGGGGTAAAGACGAAAGACGAAGTACGAAAGACGAAGTACGAAAGACGAAAACCAATACGAAAACGAAAACAAAAAAAGCAGGCGCTTAGAAAATCAATTCTAAGCGCTTTGTTTTTTGTTAATCGTTGTCCATTATTGGTTTATACGGAACTCTCGTCGGTCCCATAATAGTGACTCGTAAATTAGTAAAGAGTTTAATCACTACCAAAATGTATGCTGGTACCCAGGCAAAGAGGAAGAGAAGCATCAGGACAAATTTAAGAATCACAGCAAAGATGACTCCGATAATCATCATTGGAACAAGTGCTGCGAAGAACATGCCTGCACTCGCACTCACATACGTAATAGTTGTACTTGTTATGTTGATTACAGGGTAGGCTGCAGCCATGATGCCCGACCATATAATACCTAATATAGATGTAGCAGCCGACCCTGCTGCAACGGCTGATCCGGCAGCTGCAGCTCCGAAATGGGCAACCAGTCCTCCGTCTGCCTTGGCTTTCTTTGCTTGCTCTTCGTTGAGTTCGCGAAAATTCATGAAGAAGTAGCAGATAAAACAGTAGAGTGTGAAGCCGTGAAAATACCAATTCTTGCCGTCATCGTTGCCTAAATGATCGAACAGACTTTTTATCTCGGGCATAAGGTCCGTCTTCTGAATGGCTGGGGTTATCCATTCGTTCAGAATGACGGTAAACACCCAGAACATGAAATAGAACATCATAATATAGCCACCTACACCGCCGTTTGAACCATAGGCAACGGTTTCTGGCTTGCGAAACTTGATTTTTATAATCCAATTGAGAATGGTGATAATTAATGGAGCCAACCCCAACAAAATCTCTACGTATGTTGGAATGTTAATTGAGTAAAGAAGTAAACAATGCATAATTGAAAAATGGTTAGTAATGATTAGATTTTTGTTATTTGCAAAGATACTCCATTATATGTATTATGTGTATGTTTTCCTTTTGGTGGCTTTGTGTCAAAACGTAAAATGTTGTTTCATTACGTAAAAAAAGTGTATTTTTAAATGTCAAATATGTTAATTTGAGATTAGTTTTGTAATTTTGTGACCCTATGTCTAATACAAATGTAAGAATACGTGAACAGGAGGCAGTGAAAGTAGTCACTACTCCAAAGCCGCAAGAGAATGCTGCTCCCATTACTCAGTCTAAGGAGAATGCTGTCACTGGCGTTTGTCCCAAGTGTGGTGCGGCTGTAGAACCCGATATGGAATTGTGTCCCCAATGTGGATGGAAACTGGTAGATTACTGCACATTCTGCGGTGCTCCGATGCGCCCTGACGATATTGATTGTCCTGAATGTGGTATGCCTGCCGACGGAGTGGTGTGTCCTACCTGTGGTACACGAAACTTCCGCTCTTTCTGTCTGAAGTGTGGTAAACCAATATCGCGAGCTGCAAGAGCCGCTGTTGAGAAAGCGAAAAACGATGAGAATGTGCTGGCTGTGGTTCGGACTATAGTGAAGATAGCCGAACTGGAGGCGGAACTGGAAGCAGCAGGCGAAGAGGTGACTGATGAGGAAACTGCTCAGGAACTCAGCAATATAGAGATCCGCTATCAGGAACTCATGACTAAAATAGGTTTTAATCCTGCTGAAAAACCGCAGGCGGCAAAACCAAAGACGGTGAACCGCAGTCGTGAGGAGATTCTGGCAGAGTACAAGAAAGCCCTGGAAGAGGCAAACGGCATTATGGAGAAGATGTTGCCTCCTGCAGGAGCTACTCCGCAGGAACAACGAAATTACTATACAGCCCGTAAGGTTGCAGTGATGGAGATTGTCGAAGAGAAATGGTATGGTATAAATCCGGAACCTTGCATGGTTTGGAAGTGTGAAAAGTGTCATGTGCTGCATATGAATCCCAATGAATGTCTTTACCGGGAATTTGGCGGTAAGTGGACTAATGCCTATCTGTGGCAAGTGGTCGATGCCAATACCGAGGGTGCTGTGTTGCATATAACAAAAGCTGAAAAAAGGGTTTATAAAAGATAATACTTATGGAGAATCCAAATGGTATAATGCAACCAGAGGTGGAGAAGACTGCGATTTCTCCTGAAAAGACTGCGATTTCTCCTGAAAAGACTGCGATTGCTTCTGAGAAGACTGCCATAGTTTCTCAAGCCGTTCCGGCAGGTAATCCTATTCCTCCCAGCGGCTATAAAGAGGGTGACACTATTACAGTAGGCGGCAAGAATTATACTATAGAAAAAAAGATCGGTAGCGGAGGAGAAGGCGATATATTCATAGTGAAGAAAGACGGACGACGCTATGCCCTGAAGAAGTATCACCCGAAATTTCACGCTAATGTCGCTGTGATGCCTGCTTTGCAAAAACTGAACGACAAACATGTGCTGGTAGAAATAGTGGATTTTGCCGATGACTTCGAACTTTTGGAATATGTGCCGGGAGACAGTGCCGCTTCTGCCGGAATTAAGGGAAACGCAAAGGCTATAACCGGTATAGTGCTGAAAACGGCGTTTGCCCTCGATGAAATGCACAAGGCTGGCATTATACATAAAGACATTAAACCTGCCAACATACTCATAAAGGACAGAAATACGTGGAATAGTGTATTGTGCGACTTCGGTATTGCAGATGTGTTGGGACCGAATGGTTCGGTAAATACTCCTCAAACACGTACTCCTACCTATGCAGCACCGGAGGTGTATGACCCGGAAAACACTAATAGACTGGGAGATACAATCTACTGCGAACTGACACCCAAAGCCGACTTCTACTCTCTGGGTATGACGATTCTGTCGCTATGGCTGGGCGAGGAAAAGTTCCGCCAGAAGGAACACGAACTGTCGATGGACAAGAAAAAAGGCAGAATAGCGATCCCTGATGATATGCCCGACCCTCTGAACAAGATATGCAGGGGACTGCTGATAAAGAATCCCGGAAAACGTTGGGATCTGGATGAGATAGTGCGCACCATTGAGGGCGAGGATGTGGAGGTAGAGGAAGATATGCTGGTGGAAGACCTCAAAATAAATTTCAATGCTTCCAAACATCTTACTGCCAATACTCCCGAGGAATTAGCATACTGTATGGACGAAGACCCCGAACTGGCTATCAAGTATCTTTACAAGGGGCAGATAGAGAATTGGCTGAAAGACTACTATCCTGAACTTGCTATCGAAATGCAGGATATAGTGGAGACCCGATTCCCCAAAAATACCGAATTAGGACGTTTCGCAGCTGTTTGTGCACTGAATCCGGCTCACCCGTTCGTCCTCTCCGGTACTTCGCGTAAGACAGGCGAAACGGTGAAGAGAGATTGTGTGACTCTAAAGGATGTGAGCAACTTCTGCAATAATGCGTTGCTCGACGACAAGTCTATAGCCGACCTGGAGAATGATAGATTTAAGGAATGGGTCAGGATGCGCAATGCCCGCATCGTGGAGAGTTTTCCAAACCCAGAGAATAATATGTATGCAGGAGCGTACATGCTTCGCATACAACTGATTGATCCGCTGACCGACATCGCTTTGCGCAATGACCCGAATCATCCCGACTATGCTATGACAGGTGAGGGGATAGGAAGATTCCTCAATAAGATATATAACATATACTGGAATATCTGTGGAGGAAACATTGGACAGGTGGATAGCATCTGGAACAGAAAGGAGAACGCACCACTGAACCGTCAGATATCAGCCGATATGATTAAGTGTGTGGCAGCTAGCATAATAAATACGGTGAAACATCGCTACTTCGTCAATTTCCTCAATACTAAGAATAATCGATTCAAGGAACAGTTGCGATGGTTCTATTCGGCTACAGACCGTGAATCGCAGGAATATGCGAAGAAGGCAGGTCCCGATGATGATATGTATTTCTTCCAGTCGTCGTGGATGAAGTTAATCAAGGGCTATGGTGCTACACCGGAATATCTCTTTACAGGTTCGAACAAAACTGTCACTACCACGAAGGAGGTGTTCCACGAAAGCAAGAAGGTGCTGAAAGACGAATTCGAAAATAAGGGCCTGCGCGGTTTCCTTGCTGTATGTCGCATGGACGACCCTACAGCCAACCTGAAACCTCAGTTTACTTACGAAAAACTCCTGCAGCAGTATGTGCTTGATATGGAACGAATCGACGACACGATGAGACCGGTAGTCCGTTTCAACCGTGCTGTCAGAGAGGCTGAGAGACTGCTTGGTGATGGTAAGGCAAAAATCCGCAGTCTGAATACCCGCAATTTAGCACAGTATATTCTTACCTTACTTCTCGCTGTGATTCCTGCTGTATTGTTACTTGCCATGCTGGTATTCTCCATCATCGAGAATCCGCTTGTCAATACGGACTCGCTCCATCTGCAGAACTATATTTGGACAGTGGGCCTGGTGCTGGGCGTCGGAGTATATGTACTTTCCTTGGGCGATGGTGAAAATCTCGGGTGTATTGCGTCCCTCATAGGGGGAATAATATTGGCTGTGATACTATATTTTCTAGTGAAGTTCCTCGGGCAGTTCATACTTTATTTCTATGCTGTAGTGGTATTTGTTGTACTGGTGTTTTTCAGTATAAGAACCATCTTCTCGCCGAGTGCATATGCAAATAAAGCTCGTAAATTCATCAAACCGGGTTTTGACGAGAAGGTGCTCGAACCTTTATACTATGCCTTCGGCAATGAGATTGAGTTCGACTCTTCACTCAACGGTGCCTTCAACGATGAGGAGATGCAAAACTGGAAAGCAGATCTTCGTGTGCGTCGCATATTTATGCTGATATTCATCGGCGTGGTATGGTTTCTGCTACTCTTCAGTATGCTGATTCCGAAGAGCGAACGGTTCGACCGCCTTACAGCTCCTATCATAGAACGAATATTCGGTAGTTCGCCTGCCCAAGAGGAACCTGCGATAGAACTGTATATTCTGCAACCGTTACAGAAGGGCGACAAGGGCGAGGAAGTAGTGAAACTGCAGAACTTCCTGCGCGAGCAAGGATATACGAAGTTACGTGCCGATGGAGATTACGGACCGGCAACCCAAAAGACTGTGGAGGCTTTCCAACAGGCTCAGGGACTCGAAGCGACAGGTATTGTGGATTCGCTGACTATTGTAGAGATAAGCAAAATTGTGGCTACAAGGACAGAGACCAATGTGGAGGAAACACAACCCGAAACGCCGGTGGAACCTATAAAAACGGTTAAGCCTGAGCAGAAGCCTAAGCCTGCAAAAAAGTCCAAACCTGTTGAAACTCCACAACCTAAACCGCAACCCGAACCTAAGGCAGAGTCGGCTCCTGCTCAGCAGACTACCTCTGCTGCATCCGATGTTCCTTCTGTTCGGCTCGATGATCTTATTAAAGTGATTAATCAAAACAATAATCCATAAAGACACAACTATGACTTGTAAAAAATGTGGAAAAGAAAACCGGCAGGAGGCTCTCTATTGTCGTTTCTGCGGAGAACCTATGGCTCAGGAGATGACCCAGAAGGGACTTATAGGAAAGGAGTCAATAGTGCCGATGCTGGAAGACCTCGATAATAAACTCAAGGTGGCGAAAGTTGTGATTTCACAGGGTACCCGCATAGGACTCGATTGCCTGATTCTTGGCGACTCGGGTACGGGAAAGAATTTCATTGCCCATCTTATTGCATCTAAGATGATTTCATCGGGGGTTGTGAAACATGCAGCCAAGGAAGTGGACGCTGCTGAGTGGGATGAGTTTATGGGTGATTTCGATAAAAATATGGAAACACTCAAAGATGGTATTCTGCTCATCACAAATGCACAGAAACTGCTGCCTACAGAGAAGTCGAGAGCTGTGGATAGACTGGATAAACTGTTTACCCGTATGAGAAAGACGGAGGGCACTCCTATTGTGCTGTTATGCGGAAATCTGAATGATGTCTCCAAGTATATGGATAATAATAAGGATGTGAGACGTCTGTTCGAATTCGAATTCCAACTTGAGACGTTCGGACTGAAAGACCTGACTGAACTGACCATCAGCCTGCTGGAGGAAAAATACAAAGTGAAGGTAGCCGATGATATCGTGAAAAAACTGAATGCTCATTTCGCGTGGTTCATGCGCCAGCCGGATTTAGGTCATTTGAACGGTCACCTGGCTGAATATGTCTCTGAGACGATCTATTATAAGATGGCACTCAGACCCGACAAAACCGTTGTGGTTGATGATATAGACACTGCACAGTGCTTCATACCTAAGTCGGAAGAACAGATTCTTGCCGATCTTGATAATTATATAGGTTTGCAGACTGTGAAAGATGAGATAAAGGCTATAGTAAGAAATGTGAAGATGCGCAAGGAGAGCGGAGTGAAGGAAAAACTGCTGAAGGATCACTTTATCTTTACAGGAAATCCGGGTACGGGCAAAACTACATTTGCACGTATATTCGGAGAGGTGCTCAATGCTGTCGGAGCACTGCCTACGGGACAATTCGTGGAGGTGTCGGCTAAGGACCTCATCGGTCGATACCTCGGAGATACAGAAGAGAAAGTGAAGGAATATGTGAATAAGGCTATGGGCGGTGTGCTGTTTATCGATGAAGCCTATGCCCTAAACCAATCTACTGGCGGTGCAGAAGGAGGCAGTTTCGGAATGGATGCTGTCAATACACTTATCACCCTGCTGGAGAACCGCAAGGGCGAATTCGTATGTGTCATGGCTGGTTATACGAAGGAAATGAATGAGTTTATGAGAATGAATCCAGGCATTCCTTCCCGTTGTAATGTGATTATCGAATTCCCGGATTATAATGCAAGAGAACTGGAACAGCTCTTCCGTATGATGCTGACACGCAATGCGGAATGTACGGAGTTTTCTCTGGACAGTAAGGCTGAAGAGATGCTGCCGAAGGTATTCGACAGGATGTATCTGAAACGATCTGAAACGTTCGGTAATGCACGTGAAGTAAGAAATCTCTTCGACTTGGCTGTGAAACGTCACCGACTGCGCAATGCTGCCGACAATGTGTTTAGTTATGCTGATATAGTAGGCGAGGATGCGATTGAGGGCATTTCGGTGGATGAGATAATGAAGGAATTGGACGGTTTCGTGGGTATGAATAGTGTTAAGAGTGCTATTCGCCGTATAGCAAAAGAAGTGGCTGTGCAGCAACAACTCATAGAGATGGGTGAAGTAAGTGAGGGACTTACCAGATACAATTTCATTATTACAGGAAATCCGGGTACGGGTAAGACCACTGTAGCCCGCACGTTCGGAAAGATATTCAAGGCTTTGGGTGTGACTAGTACTGATCATGTGACGGAGAAAGTACCGAAGGATATCATTTCTAAGTATGTGAATGAGAGTGATAAACTCATGAATGATGCTGTCAATGAGGCTATGGGTGGGGTGCTGTTCCTGGACGAGGCTTACGACCTTGAACCGATGGATGAAGCCGGACATAGTACTTCGAGTGAAGGAAAGAAGGCTGTGCAGACTCTTCTAACCCGCATGGAAAACGATGCCGGGAAGTTTGTCGTAATTTGTGCAGGATATCCGAAACAGATGAATGACTGGCTGGGTTCGAACGACGGACTGAAACGCCGTTTCTCACATTTCATTCATATCGACGATTATACGGCTGAGGAACTTATGGAGATATATGAAAGGGCTGCCAAGACGAGAAGGTATAATTTCCAACTGGCAAACGAAGAGGTACGCATGAAGGTTCTCAATATGTTCCGTGGTATGGTGGCAATGAAGGACCAAAAGTTTGGCAATGCCGGTGAGGCAATGAAAAAGGTGGCTGAGACGAAGAATAATATTTACAACCGCATAAATGATACCCCAAGGGAACAGTGGACAGACGAATTTCTTCATACTGCTCTGCTTGAGGATATTCCTTACGAGGAACCTGCGAAAGTATCGGTGGAGAAGTGTTTGGAGGAACTCAACCAGCTCGTAGGTCTCAATGGCGTGAAGACTGCACTTGCGAAATTGGCCCATACCATCAATAACGAGATAGAGAGTGCCAAATTGGAGAACCGCCGTCCTGACATCCCGCTTGGTCACTATCTGTTCCTTGGTAATCCGGGTACAGGCAAGACTACAGTGGCACGTCTGATGGGTAAGATTCTCTACTCTATGGGGGCTCTGCCATCGCCCAATGTTGTCGAAGTTGACAAGTCGAAGATGGTAGGTCGTTATTTGGGCGATACAGAAGCTCTCACTTCTCACTTGATTGATTCGGCTATGGGTGGCATTCTGTTTATTGATGAGGCATATCAGTTGACAGGTGATCAGTATGGCAATAGTGCCCTTCAGACATTGGTGACGCGTTTGGAAAACGATCGCGGTAAGTTTGTCTGCATCGCTGCGGGATACAGTTACGAGATGGAATCGTTCCTTGCTGGAAACAGTGGATTTGAGAGCCGTTTCCCAGAACGCAACCGCATCATCTTCGAAGACTACACACCCGATGAGTTGTTCCAGATATTCATGATTCATGCCAATAAGGGCGGATATATGCTCGACAGTATGGCTGAGAATGCTGTACGTGGAAAACTCACTATGATGTACAATAACCGTGGACGTTCATTCGGCAACGGACGCGAAGCCCGTAATTTATTCGAAGAGGTGAAGGGTAATCTGGCTGCACGTCTTGCTGAAGAGGGCGGAACCCACACATCTGAAGAACGTAAAACAATAAAGATGGAGGATGTATTATGACACAATGTCCAGAATGTAGAAATATGATTCCCGATGACAGCGCTTTTTGCGACCAGTGCGGGAAAGAACTGAAATGGTGTCCGGAATGTAAGCGACCCAAGCGTGGAACAGAGTGTCCGGTATGTGGTAATAACCTGATTTCGGGAAGTAAGTATCTGGCAATGCTGCCAAATCCGACTGCAACTGCCAGTCCTGCACCGTCGGCACTCGTGGGTGGCGGTTGGCGTCTTGCTCTGCAGCAAGGACAGTTCGGTCGCAGGGGCGGCATCTGGCCAGAACTCTCAAGTTGCCAGTTTGTGTCTGGTAATCATGGAACTATTACAGCAGTTCCGGGCGGTTGGATGATTACGGATATGGGTTCGACCAATGGCACATATATAAACGGAGTGCGCCTTACTCCAGGTACTCCTGCAACGATAACCATTGGCAGTAAAATAACTATTGCAACCATTGAATTCACAGTTGTATGAAAATCAAGATTGATGCCCTCTGCCACAAGGGACTGGTACGCGAGAATAATGAAGATGCCCTGTCTATAGGCGGTTTCGTGCTTCGTGACGATACAGCCTCCCTGACTGCCGACACTCCGGAAAGCGGTTCTTTCTATCTGTTAGTGTCTGATGGAATGGGCGGACATGAAGACGGTGAAGTGGCAAGTATGTTTACCTTCGACGTGATAAATGAGAAGTTCGGTCAACATCTGATAGGTGAATACAGTTTCGAGGACGACATGCGTGCGATGGTTCGCGATATATCTGCGCGACTCAATCGCATGGCAGCAGAGAAGGGACAACAACGTCCTATGGGATGTACCCTGACGGGTGTAGTGTGGCATTATGGTCATGCATGGCTCATTAATGCCGGCGACAGTAGGACTTATCGTCTTAGAAACGGAATGTTGCGTCAGTTGACTATTGATGAAACCGAACGTGGTGTGACGGGTAACCCTAATGCCAGCAAACTGCTTTTGAACTGTCTTGGTGGCGGCTGCGAAGGACGATTGGCTGTTACCAGTCTCGATGGCAAACTGCTTGAGGACGATATTCTGCTCATCTGTTCCGATGGTCTCTGCGACATGGCTACAGACAATCAGATAGAATCTGCCATCGCCGAGGGAGCCACCGCTGCTGACCTCTACCACATTGCTTGTGAAGGCGGTGGAGTAGATAATGTATCCATAATCCTTGCAACTATTTGCTCTAATCCCGAAGTGGGGTAACATTAAACATTGCAAACTTTTTTTTTCTAATTATTGACGTTTGGTTTTAAAAAACTTGAAGATTTTGCACCAAAGTTAGTGTACATTGGAAAGGATTTACGTACCTTCGCACACAATTTTAGGAAATAATGATGATGTCATTACGGGAGAGTTTACAAAAGAGAATTCTGTTGCTTGACGGAGGAACCGGGTCGGTGCTGATGTCAGGCAATAACGATGCTTTGTGCATAACTCAACCGGAGGCGGTGAGGAACCTGCATCGCAAGTATCTCGAGGCTGGTGCCGACATAATTACTACTAATACCTTTTGTGCTCAGAGAATTTCGCAACGAGAATATCATCTGGACGATAAGATTAGGGAGATAAACCGTGCCGGTGCACGACTGGCTCGCGAGGAGGCTGACCGCATGACACAGATGACTCCTGAGCGACCAAGGTATGTGCTGGGAGATGTGGGACCGACAAATAAGATGCTCTCCATGAGTGAGGATGTGAATGTGCCAGAGGCACGTGCCATTACCTTCGATGAAATGGAGGCAAACTACATAGAACAGATTGAGGCGCTGATGGAGGAAAGGGTAGATGGAATCCTCGTGGAGACTATCTTCGATACTCTGAATGCAAAGGCTGCCATTTCTGCGTTTTTGCGTACAAAAGAGAAACTCGGTACAGACACAGAACTGCTGCTGAGTATGACCATAAGTGACTCGAGTGGCAGACTGCTCAGCGGACAGACCGTTGAGGCTTTCATCACTTCGGTGATGCATGCCAATCCGTTGTCGGTAGGTCTGAACTGCGGTATGGGTGCCAGCGGAATGATGCCTTATCTGAGACGAATGGCGAAGTTTGCTCCGTGTTATGTGTCTTGCCACCCTAATGCAGGACTCCCGAATCAGTTTGGTGAGTATGATGAAACTCCCGAAACAATGCGACCACAGATGCAAGAGATGGTGGAAGAAGGTCTCGTAAACATCATTGGTGGCTGCTGTGGAACGACCCCAGCTCATATCGCTGAAATGAGAAAGATGCTGGATGAGAAGGGCGCAGACCCTAAAGACCCTCCTAAATCCTCCCTGTTTAGGGAGGACTTGAGGATGTCGCCCGCATGGAGTTCTCCCCATAAACAGGGGAAGTTAGAGGGGGTCTTCTCCCTTGCCGGTTTGGAGCATTTCGAGTTTTCTCCTTCTGACTTCGTGTGTATCGGTGAGCGATGCAATGTGGCTGGGTCGCGTAAGTTCCTCAGACTGATAAATGAGAAGAAGTATGAGGAGGCTCTGAGTATAGCCCGCAAACAAGTGGAGGACGGAGCTCAGGCTATCGACATAAATATGGACGACGGACTGCTTGATGCACAGGCAGAGATGTGTACTTTCGTAAATCTGCTTATGAGCGATCCTGCTATCAGCCGTGTGCCATTGATGATTGACTCCAGTCGTTTTGAAGTGATTGAGGAAGGACTGAAATGTTGTCAGGGTAAGTGTATCGTGAACAGCATCAGTCTGAAGATGGGTGAGGAGGATTTCCTGAAACATGCTAAAGTGGTGAAACGTCTTGGGGCTGCCGTCATAGTGATGTGTTTTGACGAGGAAGGACAAGCTACTGACTACGAACGCCGTGTTACCATCTGCCAACGAGCATACAGACTGCTGACTGAGGAAGTAGGATTCAATCCGAGCGATATAATTTTTGACCCTAATGTGCTTACTATAGCCACTGGTATGGAGGAACATGCTGACTATGCGAAGGACTTCATCAGAGCTACGAAGTGGGTGACAGACAACCTGAAGGGTACAAGGGTGTCGGGCGGACTCTCAAACCTGAGTTTTGCTTTCCGTGGAAATAACTATATCCGTGAGGCTATGCATTCCGTTTTCTTGCATTATGCAATACAAAACGGTATGGGTATGGCTATCATGAATCCTGCTACAAGGATAGATTACGACACTATCCCTGCTGAACTGCAAAAGGCAATAGCCGATGTTGTGCTTAACAGCGATGCTGAGGCAAGCGAACGACTGATAGAACTGGCTGGGAAGTATTCGCAGAGTACCCAGAGCGCTCAGAATGCTCCGAGTGCGCCGACTGTTCAGAGTAATCTGACAACTGAGGAACGTCTTCGCCAGGCTCTTGTCAAGGGCGGGTCGGACACTCTGAATGCTGACATCATGGAACTGATAGGTAGAGGCGATAAGGCTATAGACATTATCTCTGGTCCCTTGATGGAAGGAATGAACGAGGTGGGTGAGTTGTTCGGTGCCGGAAAGATGTTCCTGCCACAGGTGGTGAAGACTGCCCGCACTATGAAACAGGCGGTTGACATCTTGCGACCATATATGTTGCAAGGTGATGATAATAAGGCTTCAAAGGCTGCGAAGATACTGATTGCAACGGTGAAAGGCGATGTACATGATATAGGAAAGAATATTGTGGCAGTGGTTCTTACCTGCAATAATTTCGAGGTGCTTGATCTGGGTGTGATGGTGCCAAAAGAAACCATCGTTGAAACGGCAATTAAGGAGAAGGTGGATATGGTTTGTCTGTCAGGACTTATCACTCCGTCGCTCGAAGAAATGGGACATACCGTTCAGGCTATGAAAGACGCAGGACTGGATATCCCAGTGATGGTGGGCGGTGCCACTACTTCTGCTCTTCATACTGCCGTGAAGATTGCTCCGCTGTACGGAGGAAGTGTGTTTCATGTGCGAGACGCCTCAGCTGATGCCGTAATGGCTATGAAACTGGTTGACCCACAACAGCGTCAAACTGTTATTGACGAGAATTATAGGGAACAGGAAGAACTTAGGGTTCATGGTTCAGGGCTCAAGGTTCATGGTTCAAGAGAGAAAGAGGTTCAAAAAGTTCAAAAAGTTCAAGAAGTTCAAGAGGTTAAAGAAACCATTAACCCTGAACCATTAACCATAAACCAGCATCCCTCTCCTCTCTTCCTTGGACAGCGAGTGATGCAACCTATACCTGTGAGCTGTTTGCTACCTTATTTTAATTGGAAGATGTTCTACCTGCCTTGGAAGGTGAAGGAAGGTTCTGCAGAGGCAAGGGAACTGAAGAAGGATGCGGAGGCTCTGCTCGATGAATTGAAGGATAATCCTGTATATGGAATGAGAGCTATCCAGGCTTTCTATCCGGCACGTAGAGGTGATGACTCGATTGTAATTACTAAGAGTGACTGCCCTTGTTGCACGAATCGTTTGTTGCACAAGCTACGCACAGTGGAAATTCCTACTCCACGACAGCAGTGGGGTGAACACAAGAGTTTGTGTGATTATGTTTCTGCCGATGGAAACGACTATATTGGTATGTTTGCAACCACAGTGAGTCAGGCTTTCATCGAACGACTGGAACACCTGAAGAAAACGAAGGGAAACAGTGATTATGATGCGTTGCTGATGCAGACAGTGGGCGACCGATTGGTTGAGGCTGCAAGCGAATACCTGCATCGTCAGACTGGCTGGGATGGCATCCGTCCTGCGATTGGTTATCCGTCTTTACCTGATCAACATAGCATCTTCATACTGGCTGAGGCAATCGATTTCAAAAGGATTGGCATCAGTCTGACGGAAAACGGTGCTATGTATCCGCAGGCATCTGTGTGCGGACTATACATAGGCAATCCGAAGGCGGAGTATTTCCCGGTAAACGAAAAAATATGAATTAATACGAATTATGAATTATGCATTATGCATTATGAATTAATATAAATGCTATGAAAACAAGAATTTTCCTTTCTCTTATTTGTTGCGCGATGTCTGTTCAGACATTTGCACAAAGTACGGTGCGTAAGTTCACTTTAACAAACTCCGCTGATGGACAGTCGGAAATAACAGTCTATCTGCCAAGTGCTGAAAGTGCGGCACTGGCAAATGGTAGAGCCATTGTGGATTGTCCTGGAGGTGGTTACTCTCATCTGTCCATGGAGAATGAAGGACATAACTGGGCTGAGTTCTATAACGAACAAGGTATAGCTTATGTTGTTCTGAAATATCGTATGCCATACGGAAACAGGAATGTGCCTTTGAGCGATGCATACAGAGCTATTCGTACTGTGCGTGACAGTTGTAAGGTGTGGAATATCAATCCATATAACGTAGGTATTCAGGGCTTCTCAGCTGGTGGTCACCTTGCTTCTGCTGTTTCTACCCATGCCCCTTTTGATGCCCGTCCAAATTTCTCTATTCTTTTCTACCCTGTAATCACGATGAATACAAGGATTTCTCATACTGCTTCATGTGCCGGATTTTTAGGCGAGAATGGTTTGCAGGACGAAAAACTGGTAAGGGAGTGGAGTAGTGATAAGGCTGTTCGCCGTCACCTTACACCTCCTGCAATTGTTATCCTTGCCAACGACGACCGAGTAGTACCTCCAGCACCTAATGGCGCTGCATACTACAGTTCGATGCGTCAGGCTGGCAACAACTGTTCGTTCCTTGCTTATCCTTCTGGCGGACATGGTTTCGGATTTAAGGATACTTTCCGTTATCACGAACTGATGAAGGCAGAACTCCGTCAGTGGCTGGCTGACCTTCGTATTCAGAAGGAATCTGACATCAGAGTGGCTTGTGTGGGTAATAGTATCACCGATGGAATGGGCATAGATATGGCAAGTAAGTTCGGTTATCCAGCACAACTTGGTGTGAGACTCGGTGAAGGATATGCTGTGAAGAATTTTGGTGTGAGTGGTCGCACTATGTCGGAACACGGTGATTTGCCTTATCAGAAAGAACAGGCTTGGAAGGATTGTCTGGCTTGGAAACCAAATATCGTAGTCATCAAACTGGGTACTAACGACTCAAAGACTGCCAACTGGAATTATGCAAAGGATGATTATATACAGAGTTTGAATCAGATGATTGATTCGCTGAATGCTCTGCCTTCAAAACCACGTATCATCGTGGCTTCTCCTATTCCTGCTTTCAGGGATATATGGACTATTACAGACAGTGTCATCACAAACGGAATCATTCCTTTGCTGGAGAAATATACAGAGAAAAAGAATCTGGAATATCTCGACCTGCATTCTCAATTTAAGAATATAGAAAAGGTGATGCAGCCAGACGGAATACATCCTACCGATAAGGGTGCCGCACAGATTGCTTCACTCGTTGCTGCCGCTATTAAGACAGACCCGAAGAAGGCAACCAATTCGAAGAAATCAAAGAAAAAGAAATAAAAAATGAGCCCACTGTTAAGGTGGGCTCGTTTGTTGTTAATCCATGTGGAACATCTCAGGCAGCGGAATGCTGATTGGAGAGTTGTCTGGATTTGTCTCCATGATGTCAGCCATGTAAGCCCACCATTTCTTGCATGCTTCAGTCTCGCCAAGATCCTGGCTTCCGCCTTCACCTTCGAGCTCCTGATAAGCATACAGAACGTTTGTTTCCTCATCTAAGTAGATGCTGTAGTTACGTACTCCACTTTCTGTGAGCAAACGACGCAGTTCTGGGAAAAGGTTTGCATGACGACGTTTGTACTCTTCTGCATTTCCTGGTTTCAGGAACATTTTAAATGCTTCGCGTTTCATAGTTTTTTTTATTGGTTATAGGTTATTGGTTATAGGTTATTGAGATTATCCTCCGATGATTGTGGTGAAACCGGCTTGGGTAAAGGCTTGTTTGCAGCGGTTGAGGGTTTCGTCAGAGGGAGCTTTCATCTCGTATCCCTTAGGGTTATACTGACTGCCCATTCTGATGTGTTTGTCTTTACCTACATCATGATAGGGAAGTAGGTTGACAGTTTTCCGTTCCCAAGGAAGGGTTTTCAGAAACTCTATAGAGTCATGTATGTTGGTTTCATCGGTGTTGACTCCTTCTATCAGTGGAATGCGAATGAAGAAGTCGGCACCCATTTCTGCCAACATCCTTATGTTCTCTAGAATGATTCTGTTGCTCACCCCTGTATATTGCTTATGCTTCTCGTCGTCCATCAGTTTGAGGTCCACAAGGAATAGTTCGCAATTAGCAGCTATTTCCTTAATCACCTCCGGCTTTGCATAGAGTGTGGTATCTACACAACGGTGCAGGTCCCGTTTTCCCAGTTCCTTCAACAGTGCGAGAGCATCTTCGAAGTGCATGAGGGGTTCGCCGCCACAGAGGGTAACTCCGCCTCCGCTGTCCTCCATTATGTCGCGTTCCTTCTCTATCTCCTTGAGGAGGTTAGGAAGGGTCCATTCCCTGCCGCATATCTCTCGGGCTGTCGTAGGACATTCGTCCGCATTCTTCCCAACACACTTAGGACAGTGGATGCATTTGTTCTTGTTGAAGAGAATCTGCGGTTCTGTGCTCCACGACTCAGGATTGTGGCACCACACACAACGCAGTGGGCACCCTTTGAAAAAAATGGTGGTTCGGATGCCCGGACCATCATTTATGGCGTATCGCTTGATGTCGAAGATAATCATACAGCACTGTTTTCAGTACGGGCAATGATTTCGTTTTGCAGTTGCTCTGTCATATCATTGAAGTAGTCAGAGTACCCAGCTACACGAACCAACAGGTCTTTATACTGGTCTGGGTGTTTCTGAGCATCACGCAGAGTTTCTGTATCTACTATATTGAACTGAATATGATGCCCGCCAAACTTAAAGTAAGTACGCACAAGACTTGCACATTTCTTTATGTCCTCATCGCGCTTGAAGAGGGCTGGGGTGAAACGTACATTCAACAGTGTACCTCCACTCTTTGTCTGGTCGAGTTTTCCGAGCGACTTAATCACTGCTGTTGGTCCATGACTGTCACTTCCGTGAGCTGGCGATGTGCCGTCGCTGATTGCGAAATGTGCAAAACGACCGTTTGGAGTTGCTCCGCATACAGAACCGAAATAGTTGTGACAAGTGGTACTGAGCATATTCAGATGAGTCTGACCACCACGAGTGTTAGGACGACCTTCTATAGCATCCACAAGGTCGTTATATACCTTCACTGCGATAGTGTCGGCATATTCATCATCATTACCGAAGAACGGAGTGTGGTTGCGAATATACTGACGCATCTGTTCTTCGCCTTCGAAGTTCTTGTCGCAAGCCGCAAGAATCTGATCCATTGTGTAGCGATGGTCTTCAAAGACGTGTTTTTTGATAGTTGTGAAACAGTCGGTGATTGTTCCCAAACCGGTGCACTGGATATATGTAGTGTTGTAACGGGCTCCACCACTGTAGTAGTCCTTGCCCTTCTCAATGCAGTCGTCGATATACAGGCTGAGGAAGGTAGCAGGGGCATAGAGTGAGAACATTCGCTCAATATAGTTGTTTACAGACAGTTTCAGGTTGACGAAGTAAATCATCTGCTTGTGCCAAGCATCGTAGAGTTGCTCGAAACTGGTGAAGGTGCGAGGGTCGCCTGTTTTCAGACCGAGTTGTTTCTTTGCGATTGGGTCGTAACCGTTGTTGAGGGTGATCTCCAGAATCTTTGGAGTATTCAGATAGCCTGTAAGCAAGTATGCTTCCTTACCGAATGCACCGACTTCGATACAACCTGAACAACCGCCTTCGCGTGCGTCTTCGAGGGTCTTTCCTGCTCGTGTCATTTCCTTTACATAGGTATCAGGATTGAACACAGAAGGATAGCCGTGACCTTGACGAATCACCTTCAGTCCTGCCATCAGGAAGTCGTCAGGAGTATTCTCAGCAATATGAATAGAGAGTCCTGGCTGCAGTTCGTGCAGTTCTTCCTGAATCTCCAGAATCATATATGAGATGTCGTTGGTAGCACTGTTGCCGTTCTTGTCAACGCCTCCGATGTTGATATTCGTGAAGTCGTTGTAAGTGCCTGATTCCAACGCAGTAACACCTACCTTTGGAGGTGCTGGCTGGTTGTTGAATTTTATCCAAAGACAAGAGATGAGTTCCTTTGCCTTATCGCGAGTCAGCGTGCCGTCTTCGATACCTTTCTTGTAGAATGGGTAGAGGTGCTGGTCGATATGTCCCGGGTTCATACTGTCCCAACCATTCAGTTCGGTTACAGTTCCCAGGTGTACGAACCAATACATCTGAATAGCTTCCCAGAGGTCGCGGGGAGCATGTGCAGGTACCCAGTGGCATACATCTGCAATTTTCTCCAACTCAGCTTTACGCTGTGGATTGGTTTCCTTTGCTGCCATCTTTTCTGCCAGTTCTGCATGACGTTCTGCAAAGAGTATGGCTGCATCGCAAGAGATAGCCATAGCCTCCAACTCCTGCTGTTTGTCGGTAGCTTCTGGATCGTAGATATAGTCGAGCTCGGAAATCTTCTTTTCAATACGAGCCTTCACGTCGAGCAGTCCAGTGTGGTACATCTTACCGTCCATGGCTGTGTGGCCGGCAGCACGCTGTTCCATGAATTCTGTGAATACTCCGGCATGATAAGCCTCTTCCCATTCCTTTGAAACGTGGTTGAAGATGCGTTCGCGCTGGGTCTTACCTTTCCAGTAAGGAATTACTTCCTTCTCGTATGTGTCGATATCCTCCTGACTGATGGTGTAGCGCTGCAGTTCACGACTGTTCAGTGTGTGCAAGTCCTCTACTGAGTGACAAGTCAGTTCAGGGAATGTAGGTACAGCCTTTGGCACTGGTCCACGTTCTGCTACGATGAGCTCGTCGTCACCAATGTATATTGTTTTCTTCTTGCATATCTCATAGAAGTTTTTCGCACGCAACACAGCCACAGGCATAGTGCCGTAGTTCTCTTTGTAGAATGCTGTTTCAATCAGAGCACGTTCGATGCTCAGTGTGGTTGGAGTGTCGAAACATTGTTTGCGCAGTCTCTTTATGCGCTCGTTCATTCCCCCTTCGTTTTCGGGGTTTTTAATCTGGAAATTCATTATATTTGTGTTTTATTTCAGCAGTTTTGCAGCTGGATGATTAATAGCCTTAAGTCCTTTTGCAACGCTCTTTGCGTTGAGTTGAGCACCTTTCAGAGAAGTGTGGGTATGGTCGTGGTTGAAGTAAGCAGCAGCCTTCTCCTTACCGAGTTTGTCGAGAGCATCAGCTGTGATGTTGTGCACATCGACGAATGCAACACCATTCTCCTCTGCAATCTTCTTGTCCCATTCTGGGATATATTTGTCGTTGCGACGTTCGATATACTCTTTGTTAGCTTTTTCGTTTACAGGGTAGAAAGTACCTCGCACCTCACCCTTGCCCTGATGCCACTCGTTGCGTGGAGTGAAACTGAGGATGATAGGTGTAGCACCTTTCTCCTGGGCATCGCGAACCATCTTGCGGATATACCACCCGAAAGAGTAGATGACCTTATACTTACCGTTTGATTCCATGTGGTAAACGTGGCAAGTGTCCTTATCTGTTGCGATTACTCCGCGTTCCTTCTGTTTGTCGATACCGCCTATGTCATTGTGTCCGAACTGAATGAGTACGAAATCGCCTGGTTCGAGTGAGTTATACACTTCTTCCCAACGTTCTTCGTCGAGATAAGTACGAGTAGAACGACCAGCCTTTGCTTGGTTCTGGAATACACATTTCTTCGCATCGAATACGGTGTAACCCTGTGAACCCCAGCCCCACATGCCATCTGGTTTCTTATCTTCGTTCTTGCCTGTAGAGTCGCCACAGAGGAATACCATTGGTTTACCCTTCTCACGCTTCTGGTCACAGCGTTTTGGTTTTACTCTGTCGTTCATGAATGACTTCAGACGAACGAGTTGTGGGTCGTTTGAAGCAGCAATACCTTCTGCAGCACTGCGGGCATTCATCATAGCTCCGAAGGCAGAAGAGTGAATCTTATCGAGGAAGAAGTGATAGTCGGTCTTCCAAGGACCGTACTTCTCCAATTTCTTTGCAGAGATATCGTTCAGGTCGATAACCGGTACACACATCTCCTTACCGATAGCAAATATAGCAGGAGTGAAGTCGGAGAGTTTGCGCTGGATGGTCTTTCCGTCTGCTTCGTAAGCATTGCGTGGAGTGAGTGTGAAGAGCACGGGAATACCGCCCTTTGCACGTACTTCGTTGATGAAACGGCGAGTGTAACCTCCGAATGTATAGATGGTGTCCATCTTGTTTGTACGCTTATTGATGCGAATAATAGAATCCTCTGCGATGCTTAGTACTCCGTTGGGCTTATATGAAGCACGTTCGCGTACCTGATTTTTTGGTTCGTTATCGTTGTGTCCGAGTTCCAGAAAAACATAATCGCCAGGACGAATTGCTGCTGCGATAGGAGCCCACAGTTCGCGATAGAAGGTACGAGGAGAAGTGCCACCGAGTGCAAGATTCTCAACTGTTATCTTGTCGGCATCGTAGTATTCGTGAGCATAATATCCCCATCCCCATTGTCCGTTGCTTCCGTCACCACGAGTACCAGTACGCATAGTGGAGTTCCCGACAAGGAAGAGTACTGGGTTGTTACCTTTACGTGACGAACCCGGAACTGGGCGAGCCTGATTAGCTATCTCGATGGAGTCGGCTGTGAGGTCGCGCACTCCATTGATGTCAAGCCATATTTCTCCCTGTTCGTTCTTGTTGTTCTGTGCCGATGCAGTGATTGAAAGCATCGTGAGCAGTGTGAAAAAGATTTTTCTCATAGTTTTTATATTAGATTTATACGTTTTATCTCGTTCTCGAAATTGGGTGTGAACACCCCTTTACCCATGTTCTTTCTTATGTCGGCAAGAGTCCAGAATCTGCCTCCGTCGAGCTCGTCTGAAGGGGCGATGTCTGAATCGGTCACGGTTTTGAATGCAAATATAAGTTCTTTTTCTCGTTCCGACTCAAAAATATACGAAGTAATCTGTTCTGCAGTGAAATCTTTTATTCCAAGTTCCTCTTCCGCTTCACGTTTCAATGCATCGTCAACACATTCGCCAAGATCCACGTGACCGCCTACGGCAGTGTCCCATTTTCCCGGTTGTATATCCTTCCATTCGGGACGTTTCTGTAGGTATAGTTCCCCTTCACTGTTGAACACATGCAGATGCACAACAGGGTGGAGCAGTTTCTTTCCAGAGTGACATTCACCTCTCGTCGCAGCTCCTATGATATTCCCGTTTTCATCGACTACAGGAAACATTTCTTCATTATTGTCTTTCATTTTTCAATTTTCAACTTTCAATTAATATCGACGAGTCTCCGTAACTGAGGAAACGGAAATCGTGACTCAGTGCATAATCATAAATCTTACGCCAATCACCCTTTACGAATGCTGAAACCAGCAGGAGTAGGGTAGATTGTGGTTGGTGGAAATTAGTAACCATTCGTTTTACGATATGGTATTTGTACCCTGGTGCAATGATAATCTGTGTAGAAGAATGTAAAACATCCATTCCCCGCTCCTCCATATATCGGAGTAATGCCTTGAGAGCATCTACTGTAGCTACTTCAGGAGTCTTTTCGTCGTATGGCATCCACTGTTCTATGTGCAGATTTTCTTCCCCTTGCATAGCCTTAATTCCCATGTAATAAAGGCTTTCCAGAGTGCGCACTGATGTGGTACCCACTGCAACGGCTTCTCCTTTATGTGCGATGAGTCGTTCGATGGTAGTCCGTTTCACAGCAATATGTTCTGTATGCATATCGTGACCACCGATTTCATCGCTTTTTACGGGTTTGAATGTACCTGCTCCTACATGCAGTGTCAGTTCTTCGCGTTCTACGCCTTTTCTGTCAAGACTCTCCAACACATTCTGTGTGAAGTGGAGTCCGGCTGTAGGTGCTGCTACCGAACCTTTTATCTTCGAATACACTGTTTGGTAGGTAGTCTTATCTGACTCCTCTGTCTTGCGGTTCAGATATGGAGGAATAGGCAGTTCACCGATAGCATCGAGTATTTCCGCCCAAGTATAATTACCATTCCATCGGAACTCAACGATATGACTTGTTCCGTGTTCTCCTTTTCGTTCGCACTGCAAAGTAACAGTTTCTCCAGCTATGTCTATCTTGCGCGACAAACTGCCAGTTTTCCACTTCTTCAAGTTTCCTACGATGCAATACCACTGTACACTACCTTTGGTCTGAAAATTTGTTTGGTACTCCTCCGGAACAGCTGGTTCCAGACAGAAGACCTCAATAAGTGCTCCTTCATTGTTCTGTCCTGGCATACTCTCCTTGCGGAAATGTAGTCGTGCTTGGATTACCTTAGTGTTGTTGAACACCATCAGTGAACCCTCTGGTACATACTTAGGCAACGAAGTAAACACATCTTCACTCACTGTGCCCTTGTCGTACACCAGCAACTTACTGCTGTCGCGTTGCTTCAGTGGGTACTTGGCAATGCGCTCGTCGGGCAAATCGTAATTGAAGTCTTTAATCTGTATATGTTGAGTGATCATTGTTTATCGGTTATTGGTTATTGTTTATCGTTATCGTTAATAAACCTCACTTCCTTGAATTCATATCGGCATGTGTTGCCATTCTCAAACCTCAGTACGAGGTGACCCGTAGGTTCTATGTCGTGGATTTCCGCCATGAAATCGCCTCTTACATCGGCATATCTATGCATACCCTCCTTGCGATATAGGTGTAGCATATATTCTTTCCTCACCGTTTCGTACTCTCCAGCCTTAATTTTTTCGTAGTAGGTCTGAAACTCAGCAATGATGGAGTCTAACAATGTGTCCCTGTCATAGTCCTTTCCCGTGATTTGCTTAAGCGAAACGGGATTGGGGGCGTCAGAAATAAACTTCGTTTGGTTTACATTCACTCCCACACCGATGATGCAATTTTCGATTTCTTTGCCGCGAAGGTAGCATTCGATAAGAGTGCCACTTACCTTCTTGTCGCCAATGTATATGTCGTTAGGCCATTTTATGCTTACACCTTCAACCAATGCTGACAGACTTTTCCAAAGGGCGAGAGCCATACATTGCGACAGTATAAACTGTTCGCTTGCCTTTACAAATCCAGGGTGACAGAGTAGTGAAAATGTAAGATTCTTCCCGATCTCCGACTCCCATTTGTTTTCCTGCTGTCCTCTACCTGCCGTCTGTGCCTCTGCCACAACGAGAGTCATTCCCCCGATGTTATCGCCAAACGAAAGCATATCTCTGCAGAAATTATTCGTCGAATCTACCCTTGGTAGGTTTATTCTTGTCAACTGTTCCATAATTAATGTGCAAATATACGGCATTTTTCATATATATAATGTGATTTTTTTACTTTTAACTCCCAAAATTCGTATCTTCGCGGCAAATAACATTTGCTATGACTGACGAAAAGTATATGCGCAGGTGCATCCAACTGGCTAAGAACGGCAGGCAGACTACCGAACCAAATCCGATGGTTGGGGCTGTGATAGTGCATGAAGACCGAATAATCGGGGAGGGGTACCACATTCGCCCAGGAGGTCCGCATGCTGAGGTGAATGCCTTTGCTTCGGTTCGTCCTGAAGATGAATGTCTGTTTCCGGAAAGTACTATCTATGTCAGTTTGGAACCTTGCAGTCATTGGGGAAAGACTCCACCCTGTGCAGAGTTGCTCATACAGAAGGGTGTAAAACGTTGTGTGGTAGGTTGTCAGGATCCCTTTGCAAAGGTGCAGGGAAGAGGTATAAAGATGCTTCGCGAAGCAGGAATTGAAGTTGTAGTTGGTGTACTCGAAGAGGAGTGTTTGCACCTGAACGACCATTTTATCACTTTTCATAGCAAACACAGACCATTTACCACGTTGAAATGGGCACAGTCGGCAAACGGTTTCATCGATGGGAAGTTCTCGAATTACTATACTCAGGCTCTCTGTCATAAGCGTCGTGCCGAACACGGAGCCATCATGGTGGGCAGCAAGACTTGGGAGAAGGATCAGCCACGACTTGACGTACGCTGTTGGTATGGAACAAATCCCAAAGTGTATGTAGCTCACGGAGGTGTACCCGAAGTAGAGGAGATGTCGCTGCTTGTCGAGGGCGGTGCTATACTGCACCAATACTTCATCGATAATGGTTTGTGGGACGAATGTTTCGTGGAAATTGCTCCTTTTGATATCGATGGAACCGTCGAGGCACCTGTTTTGAAAGATGCGGAATTAGTAGAGAAACAGGTTGTTAACGACCGCACAGTTTTGCATTACCGAAATATTCACCAATCCTAAAACAATTCCAGCTGCTGTGGTGGCAGAAGAGTGAAAGTCATGCGATGATAGGGGGAAGGTCCATGTTCGGCTATTCCCTGACGATGCTCCTTTGTCGGATAACCGGCATTATGATCCCATCCGTAATATGGATATTGAGTATGCAACTCCTTCATGTAATCATCTCGATAGGTCTTTGCCAACACAGATGCAGCAGCTATTGCAAGGTATTTTCCGTCGCCTTTTACAATTGTAGTGTGGGGCAGGTCTTGATAACGGGTAAAACGGTTGCCGTCGATTATCAGAGCCTGAGGGCGCACTTTCAGTCCGTCGATAGCACGATGCATAGCAAGGATACTTGCACGCAGAATGTTGAGTTCATCGATTTCCTTTGCAGTTACTATTCCGAGAGCCCAACTGATAGCATCGTGTTCAATCTGTTTGCGCAATGTGTAACGTTGTTTAGCGCTTAACTGTTTAGAGTCGTTCAGAAGGTCATTATGATAGTCGTCAGGCAGTATTACTGCTGCTGCATAAACACTGCCAGCCAGGCATCCCCTGCCGGCTTCGTCGCAACCAGCTTCAATCATTCCAGTGTAGTAATGGGGAAGTAGCATGAGTTAGGAGTTAGGAGTTATTGATGGTTTTTGTTTCTTGGGTGATGGAGAAGTATTTCCTCGCGAAGGTGTGAAGTGTCGATATGCATATAAATCTGTGTGGTGGAGATGGATTCGTGACCGAGCATAGCTTGGATGGCTCTGAGGTTGGCTCCTCCTTCGAGCAGACAAGTGGCAAAGCTGTGGCGAAGGGTGTGTGGGGAAACTGTTTTGTGTATTCCTGCCTTCTCAACAAGGTCGCGAATGATGTAGAATACCATAATGCGGGTGAGTTGTTTTTTCTGACGGAAACTGAGGAATACATAGTCTTCGTGTCCTGGTTTTATATCGATGTGGCAACGGTCATCGAACCAGAAATTCAGTTCTTTGATGGCAGCCTGACTGATGGGTACAAGTCTTTGTTTGTTACCCTTTCCTTCTACTTTTATGAAACCCTCGTTGAGGTATAGGTTCGACATCTTTAGGTTGCACAGTTCGCTTACTCGCAGTCCGCAACTGAATAGCACTTCAATGATAGCTTTGTTGCGATGGCCTTCCCGTTCTCCTAAGTCGATGCACGCCTCCATAGCATCGACTTCCTGCAGGGTGAGTACATCGGGCAGGTGTTTGGGCTTCTTGGGAAACTCCAATAGTTCTGTTGGGTTTACTTCGATGTAGTCGGAGATAACGAGGAAATGATAGAAACTGCGTAATCCTGACAGAATGCGTGAGAGAGAAGTGGGTGCGATACCTATGTCGTGCATGATTGATGCAAAGGTGTGGAAGTCTTGCAAGTCGGGATGCAGCATATCCTTTCCTTCGTCGTCAAGAAAGTGCACAAATTTGTCGAGGTCCCGTTCGTAGGCCTCGATAGTATTCTTTGAAAAATTCTTTTCTAATTTTAAATATTGATAATATCGACGGAGAATTTTCCCGTTTTCTTTGTTCATAGTGCAAATGTAATTACTTTTGCGCAAATTTATCAACTGAAAGAATGAGAAAATTACTTTTTATATTTGTATTGTTCATGTCGTTTGCTTGTCGTTTGTCGGCACAATGTCCTGCGGTGAACAAAGCTTTTAAGAGTGGAGAAGAATTGGAATATACTCTATATTTCAACTGGAGTTTTATTTGGATAAAATGTGGTTCCGCTACGTTTAGCACTCGGGCTGCATACTACAAAGGACAGGATGCATATCGTTGCGATTTGCTATTTAGGACGAACGAGAAGTTTGACCACTATTTCACCCTTCGTGACACACTCGAGGGATATGTGACAAAAGACCTTGTTCCACTCTATTTCTATAAAGCATCGCTCGAAGGGAAACAGCACAGACTGGAAAAGGTTTGGTACTCGTATCCGGAAGGAAAGTGCAACGTGAAATTGGAATATACCAATCCGAGTAACGATGTGTTCCGTAATGAGATGACAAAGAATGAATGTATTTATGATATGATGAGTATGATGGCTTTGGCACGTTCATTCAATGGAAATACATATAAGAAAGGAGACCATCTCTATTTCGATATGACTTCGAGTGATGAAGTGTGCAGGCAGACTATGATTTATCGTGGAAAGGAAAACTTCAAGGCAAACGACGGAGTGACTTATCGCTGTCTTGTCTTCTCAATGCTTGATTGGGAGGAAAAGAAAAAGGAAAAGGAGATTCTGCGTTTTTACTTCTCTGACGATGAGAATCACTTACCGCTTCGTATAGACTTTAAACTGAAGTTTGGTACTGCAAAGGCATTTTATACGGGTGGAAAAAACATTCGCAACCCGATGAATTCTATCGTAAAAAAATAAATTTGCCGTTTGTCATTGTATATAAATGAAATTGTTGTAATTTTGCAGAGTGTACTTTTTTAACCAAAAATAATTGTAATATTTATGGATTTATCAAATTTCTCACTTGAAGGTAAGAATGCGTGGATTACAGGCGCATCTTACGGTATTGGCTTCAATATTGCTAAGGCATTTGTGAAGGCGGGTATCAAAAACATTGTTTTCAACGATATTAATGAGGCTGCTCTTCAGCGCGGACTTGACAACTACAAGGAAGCAGGTATCACAAACGTAAAGGGATATGTATGCGACGTAACTGACGAAGTAGGCGTTAAGGCTCTCGTAGAGAAGATTCACGCAGAAGTAGGTCAGATTGATATCCTCGTGAACAATGCAGGTATCATCAAGCGTATTCCTATGCACGAAATGAAGCGTGCTGAATTCCAGCAGGTAATTGACATCGACCTCGTTGCTCCATATATCTGTGCTGCTGCTGTGCTGCCAGAGATGATGGAACGCAAGGAAGGAAAGATTATCAATATCTGTTCTATGATGTCAGAACTTGGTCGCGAAACAGTAAGTGCTTATGCTGCTGCTAAGGGTGGTCTGAAGATGCTTACACGTAATATCTGTTCTGAGTATGGTGGCTACAACATCCAGTGTAACGGTATCGGTCCGGGCTATATTGCAACTCCACAGACTGCTCCATTGCGCGAACGTCAGCCAGACGGAAGCCGTCACCCATTCGATTCATTCATCTGTGCAAAGACTCCAGCAGGACGTTGGCTCGACCCAAGCGAACTTGGTGGCCCAGCTGTGTTCCTCGCTTCTAAGGCAAGTGATGCAGTCAATGGTCATGTGCTTTATGTAGATGGAGGTATTCTTGCATACATCGGTAAGCAACCATAATCTTCTCGAAGATAAAGCCTTATCAAGTATAAGTTCTTTTTAAATGCTCCGAGTAGTGCCGCAGGAGTGAAAGTGCGCATCTACTCATCGGATAGTGCTGTTGAACCAGAGAGAGAATTCTGGCTCAACAGCATTGCTATTGACTACTGGGAAAAGGAGGAAGAAGACGATTTCATCGGTAAGTATTTTACCTATGAGGTGTATCCGAAGGATAAGGAACACGGTCTGGGCGAAACTCCTGGAGTGTTTGCTACAGCTGTAGGGGTGAATGGGCGGCGCTGTGCTATCATTGATATGGAGACTACTAATCCTGATGGTTGGCACGAAGATATACGACCCGAGATAGAGAATCCTGCTGACTTGGTAGTTTACGAACTGCATTACAGAGACTTCTCTGCTCACCCGCAGAGCGGATATGTACATAAGGGCAAGTATCTTGCTCTGACTGAACCAAAGGCATTGTTCTATCTGAAGACCTTAGGAATAGGGGCTGTGCAACTGATGCCTTCGTTTCAATTTGCTACGATTGACGAAAGACACCTTTCATGGTCTGAATACAATTGGGGTTATGACCCATTGAATTACAATGTACCCGATGGGTCATATGCCACAGATGTGCACGATCCGTCTGTTCGTATCAGAGAATTCAAACAGATGGTTCTGGCGTTGCATAAAGTTGGCATCCGTGTGATTATGGATGTAGTGTATAATCATTGTTATTCTGTAGGGGATAGCAATTTCCAACGTACCTATCCTGACTATTATTTTAGAAAAAATACGGAAGGAGATTATTCCAATGGCTCGGGATGTGGAAATGAAACAGCCAGTGAAAAACCGTTGATGCGTCAGTTTATGATTGAAAGTGTGACCTATTGGGCAAGGGAATATCATGTGGATGGGTTCCGTTTCGACCTGATGGGAGTACACGATGTGGAGACGATGCAACTTATACGAAAGGCACTTGATGAGATAGACCCTTCGATAATGATGTATGGAGAGGGGTGGAGCGCTGGTTCTTGTGCTTTAGACCCGGAACTGCTTGCTACAAAACAAAGAGTTAAGGATATGCCTGGGGTAGGTGCTTTCGGAAACGAGATGCGCGATGCCGTCAGAGGACCCTTCGACGATGATAACCAACCAGGTTGGCTCGCAGGGAGGGATGGTTATGCAGAAAGTATAAAGTTTGGAATTGCAGGTGCTATAGAACACCCTGATGTGGATATGGAGAAGGTGAACTACACAGACGAACCATGGACCATAGAACCTTGGCAGCATGTGTCGTATGTGAGTTGTCATGATGATATGTGTCTTTTCGACAGACTGACCAAATCGTTTCCAAAAGCAGATGAAGAAACAATAGTCAGACTGGCTATGTTGGCATTTACTCCAGTACTGCTCAGTCAGGGCATCCCATTCCTGTTTGCTGGTGAAGAAGTGTTGCGTAGCAAGCAGGGAGTACGCAATTCGTATAATTCTCCTGACATAATAAACCAAATTGATTGGGGAAATTTGGCGCATTATTCAAAATATTTTTTGTACATTCGCGAGCTGATTCATTTGAGAAAGGAACATAAGGCGTTTCGTATGGGAAGTGCGGAACTGGTGCGAGAGTTTTTGCATTTTATTCCTGCAGAGAATAATATGATAGCCTTTCGACTTGATGGAGAAGCTGTAGGAGATACATGGAAAACGGTATATGTGGTGATGAATCCAAATAGAAAACGGCAAGAATTTGTTTTGCCGAAAGGAAAATATAAAGTTGTTTGCAAGAATGGGGAAATCAATCTCAATGGACTTTCCACAACAAATAGCGGAAAGATTCTGGTAGGCAAACAACAGGCGATGATAGTTGTGGAGCAAATATAGATCTTAAAGAAGATAGTAATATAAAAAAAGGAAGTATGAAACTTTCTACTTATTGTTTATTTGCGTTGTGTCTGAATGTGATGACATTGCAGGCGCAGGATTTTGTGGTACCTGACGACGGTGACTTTGTAGCTGCCATAAATGCTGCTAATAACCGTAAGGACTACAATAGGCGATTCACAATACTTGTGAAGGCAGGAACTTATGTGAGTAATGGTTCTGGCGAACTAATCAGTACGATGGTGAAGACCAGTCAGGGTGCGGACTCTACAATATGGTTTCCTTCACCGATAGTTACTCTGATTGCTCCCAAGGTTACTATTATGGGTGAGGGCAGAGACAAGAGTATTGTGGAAAACCGACCAACATATGAGGGAATTAGTATAACCAGTACTTTGTTTGTTGATGGTGCAGACAGTACTATCATTCGCGATATGACACTTTGTTGCAATTTCAATAACGACCCTACAGCTTTTGCTAATCGTGCTGTTGCGCTGAGGGAGAGAGGTTGCAAGGGGAATTATCTAAGGAATGTACGCTTGCTGAGTACCCAAGACACATATTATACTAATGCAGGAGGAGATACGACTCTTGACAGTTGCGATATTCATGGAACAGTAGATTTTATTTGCGGAGGCGGAACTGTGAGGTTTAATTCCTGCACAATTCACTTGGAGCCAAGAGGTAAGACTGGTTCGAGAGATGTAGTGTGTGCTCCTGCTACATATCCTGATGAAATGGGGTATATATTTAAAAATTGCACCATAACTGGCTCGCCGGAACAGGATGGGCGCTACCACTTGGCTCGTCCTTGGAGAAATGCTCCTACATGTGTGTTTCTGAACACGCGAATGCTTCTTCTTCCTGCCGTTGCCGGTTACTGTGAAATGCATGGAAATCTGCCCCGACTCTTTGCAGAATATGGAAGTGTTGACAAAGACGGGAAAACGGTTGATTGTTCCCAGCGGAAAACAACTTTTAAGAATAGGGCAGGGGAAACAGTTTCTATGCAGTATTCTCCTGTACTTTCCGAGAGTGACTATCAAAAATATAAATGAACAATCTTTTGTCATCTAACATAAAACCTTTAGTAAAATGATTAAGAAAAGTCTTCTTTTATTTGCTTTTGCAGCTACATCTGCCTTTGCAGCAAACAGAGTCACTATCACAGTGCAGAATCCTATAAATACTGCACGTAAGTTTGAACTTGTCGAAGTGCCTATGGCAAGTATCACAAAGACATTAGGTATGGACGATTTCATAATCACAGATGCCGATGGCAGGGAAGTGCCTCTGCAGGTTACATGCAACAACACAGTCTTGTTTCAGGCAAGTGTAGGCAAAAAGAAAAAATCCACTTATTATGCTATCAAAGGCACTCCAAGTCAGTATGAGTGTAGGGTGATGGGCAGACTATTTAAAGAACGTGAGGATGAATTCGGTTGGGAAAACGACAGAGTGGCATATCGTGTTTTTGGACATGGAGCAGCTGTAGGTTATGATGTATTCAATAAAAGCACTTCAACACTTATGCTTGACTTCTGGTATGCTTCTGAACAGGATCAGGAGATGCGTTCGCTGTGTAAGAAACTCACAGCACGTGGACAGGCGGATTTGGCAGACCAGGTGTATAACGCATTCAGTTATCATATAGATCATGGACAGGGAATGGATTGCTATACTGTAGGTCATACCCTAGGAGCTGGAGCTAATGCATTGGTTAATGCCGACGGTTCGCTCTGTATGCCACATTGTTACAGTTCTTACGAGATTATGGAAGACGGTTTGTTGCGTTTCGCTGTTAAGTTTACATATCCTAAAGTGGATTTTAACGGAATGAAGATTTTCGAAACCCGTACTATAACCATCGATGCCGGTACTTCGTTCTGTAAAGTAGATGTTCGCTATCATCTGGTGTCAGACCCTGTAATGATGGCTTCTGGAGTCGTAGTTCATAAAAACAATCCTACTGCATTCGTGATAAACAAAGAGGCAGGTTATCTGGGTTATGAAGACCTCGGAGATGCGAGTGTGTATAAGGAGAAATACCGCAAGGTGTTTGAGAAGCAAATGGGTAAGATATATGTGGGAACTGTCTATCCGAAGCCTCTTGCCGACATGAAGTATGTTGAGTATAATGGCGGATTTGCTATCGGACATGTTCTTGCTTACTCGCAGCTGAAACCATTTGAAGACTATACTTATTACTTTGGTTCGGCTTGGAATAAGAATGAAGAAACCGATATTAAGTCGCTTAAGGATTGGGAGGAGCTTCTCAGTAATCAGGCTACCTTAGTAAGAAACCCTCTGAAAGTGACTGTGAAGGCGAAATAGAACATTTATGTTGAAAAAACATTTATTTTTTAAGGCATAAGTAAAAAAATATGTCATGAAGTGTAACTTTTCTGTTAAAAAATTGGTAAGTTACACTTTTTATTTGCACTTTTGCTCCCGATTATGATTTATTGCCGTGGAAGCGCTATGTGATGACAGATGTAGAGACACATTATTTAATATATTAATTAACCTTATTGTTTAACTAATCTTTAAAACTAACCAAAGTTATGAAAAAATCATTACTTACGTTGGTAAGCGTAATGCTTACGTCAATGAGTGCTTTGGCTGCTGGGTGGGTAGAACCAATTCCTGAGTTTACCGCTCCAGTATTCGATGGCACTCCACAGTTCCTTTACAACACAGGAGCTAAAGGTTTCTTCTGCGGTGGAAATGATTACAACACTCGTGCTTCCATTTCTACTTCAATGGGTGACTCTATTTACTTCCAGCCTGTAACAGGTGCTGAAGGCAGCTACTATTTCCGCTGTTATCCATCAGTAGCAAAGAAGGGTAATTTCTTCTTCGTTTCGGCTAACGATTGGCAAAGTTCTTGGGTAGATGCTCCAAACGATGGAAAGTTCCATGAAACTCTGGACGAGACAAGTAATTATCCGGGTGTTGATAAGTGGGCTCTTGCTCCTCAGGGCAATAACATCTACAAGATTTACAACACAACTGAGCTGGGTCAGATTCCAGAATTTGACCCAGTAGAAGGTGTGGGCTATTACGGTATAGCTGAGTATTTCAAGGGCGAAGGAAATAATACCCGTACTTATTTCTACGACCCTTCTCAAACTTACACTTATGTAGATGAACAACAGGAAGAACAGACAGGCGATGTATTCACTGGTTCTTTCTATAACGAATGGCGTTTCGTAAGTCAGGAAGCATATGGAGTTTGGGCCGCAAAGAAAGCAATTTTTGATGCAGCTGTTGCACTCGGCAAGACTCTTGACGATGCTGCAACTGAATGTCCGGGTCTTGATGTATCAGCAATCAAGGCTGTTTTTGACAACCCTAATTCTACAGAAGCTGAACTCAAGCAGGCTAACGAAGATTTGAAGGTCCTTATGGTAAATTACAAACTTAAGGATGCAACTGTAGAGAACCCAGCAAATATTTCTGAGAAGATTGTAAACCGTACATTCGACAAGGCCGTTTCTGACAACGATTATAGCGGATGGAATGGAACAGGTTTCGGTCGTGGTGGTACTATAGGCAATAATGCTGAAATTTATGGTAAGTCATTCGATACATGGCAGGACATCGAAGGTCTT
>JAEEGK010004038.1_pt1 | contig 36201 bp, 30 predicted proteins | sample 8958771 | NCBI WGS metagenome assembly JAEEGK01 (sample SAMN16246547, study PRJNA631951) | gut metagenome | biome: gut microbiome; feature: rumen; material: SC-attached | host: Bos | place: Iran: Karaj | collected 2018-10 | reverse complement strand
TTGGGCAGAGCATCCTCGCCCAGGTGCTTCTTGATGACTTCCTGAGAGCTGGTGCCCAGGTTGGTGGAATAGGGGCCGGGGCAGAACGCGGCGGAGCCGACGTTGGTGCCTTCCAGCTCCATGGCCAGTTCTTCCATCAGAGTGATGACGCCCATCTTCAGGGAGTCATACATCGGGAAGCCCTTGACGGGGAAAATGCCGGACATGGAAGCGGTGGATACCACGTAGCCGCCCTCACCGTGCTTGGTGATACGGGGCAGGATGGTGCCGATACCATTCAGGATGCCGCGATAGTTGACGTCGATGCAGAGGTCGATGGTCTTCCAGTCGAACTCGCCGGTGGTCAGCTTGGGTTCGGCATTGCCGATGCCGGCGTTGTTCACCAAGACGTGGATCTTGCCGAACTTGGCTTCCACTGCGTCGGCAGCCTTGACATAGCCTTCGCGGTCAGTGACGTCCAGGTTGACGCCCATGACGGGGAAACCGTGCTTCTCAAACCAGGGAACAGCTTCGTCGATGGCGCTCTGCCGGAAGTCGGCGATCGCGACGTTCATGCCCTCGCGGGCGCAGGCTTTGGCGATGCCCAGGCCCATGCCGCTGGCGCCGCCGGTGATGAATGCGGTTTTACCTTTCAGATCAATGAACATGTTCATACCTCCAAGTGTGATTCATTTGATGTTCATATTTTACAACTGTTCTGGGCTTTCTGTCAAGCGTTCCGGGCACTTTAACCGAATTACCCTTGCGTTTCTGCCGTGGGGATGATAGAGTGAAGCGAAAGGTCGTGGACATTTGGAGCTTAGTCTTGAAACCACAGGGCGTTTGCTCGACTGGTATGAGAAAAACAAGCGTCCCCTCCCCTGGCGTGAGGATCGGGAACCTTATCATATCTGGCTCAGCGAGATCATGTGTCAGCAGACCCGCGTGGAAGCTGTGAAGGCGTATTACCTCCGTTTTCTGCAGCAGCTTCCGACGATCGAGGACCTTGCCCGCTGCCCGGAGGAGCAATTGAACAAGCTTTGGGAGGGTCTGGGCTACTATTCCAGAGCCCGCCATTTGAAGCGCTCTGCGGAGGTGATCTGCCGGGAGCATGACGGCAGCTTCCCAACCGACTATGATTCCATCCGGTCTCTGCCCGGCGTCGGGGACTATACGGCGGCGGCCATCGCGTCCATCTGCTTTGAGTTCCCATGCCCCGCCGTTGACGGGAATGTGCTGCGGGTCGTCACCCGGCTTTGCGGTTCGGGCGCGGATATTTCAAAGGCAAGCACCAAAGCGGAGGTCCGTCGAGCCCTCCTCCCCCTATTTAAAGGCGTCAGCAGCGGTACGCTGAACCAGGCGCTGATGGAACTCGGCGCTCTGGTCTGTCTGCCTAATCACGAACCGGATTGTTCCCATTGTCCGCTGAAGGGACTTTGCCCGTCCGCGTCCGGTCTATGGAGGAATATACCCTTCAAAGGCGAAAAGAAATCACGGAGGGTGGAAAACAGAACTGTGTTCCTGCTGCACTGCAGCAGCGATTGGGCCCTGCGGAAACGGCCCGACAGCGGTCTCCTTGCCGGTTTGTGGGAATTCCCGAATACTCCCGGCAGACTGGGTGCACAGGCCGCCTTGGATATGGCCGAAAAATGGAACTGTCGCCCTTCTTCCCTCCTCAGGCATTTTGAAAAATCCCATGTTTTTACCCATATTCAATGGGAGATGCCTGCCTGGATGATCGAGTGTCAAAACCCGGCGCCGGGCTTTGAATGGGTGAGTCTGGAAAATATCAAAACCCGCTATTCCCTGCCGACGGCATTTCGGCAGTTTTTGGAAGATATCGAACGAATAAAGGAGAATCATGATGAAGAAAGCGATACAGTCTAACGAAGCCCCTGCAGCCATCGGCCCCTATTCCCAGGCGATCTATTCCGGCGGAATGGTCTATGTCTCCGGAATGCTGGGCATCGACCCTGCGGACGGAAATCTTAAGGCCACCGTCACCGAACAGGCGGAGCAGGCCCTGAAAAACCTCAGCTCCGTTCTGAAGGAAGCCGGGACCGACATGGGCAGAGTCGTAAAGACCACGGTCTTTATCACGGACATGGGCGCGTTTGGCGCCGTCAATGAGATTTACGCCCGCTATTTCACCGCCCCCTTCCCTGCCCGCTCCTGCGTGCAGGTGAGCGCGCTGCCGAAGGGCGGACTGTTTGAGATCGAAGCCATCGCGGAAGTGTAAAAAGTCAAGAATCCACTGAGGGCCTGCCATCCGGCAGGCCTTCAGTTTATATTATGTCATTTAGTATACCAATTCGGTATAACACTTTTCATACCATCATACCATCCGAGTATTTCTGCCGCCTGGTCAATAAACTTTTTGACTTCTTCCTCTCCGAAGGGTATTGCCCATGGGATCGACGAAAGCGTGTTGCTGCTGATATACAGCGCCAAGAGACGCCAGAACTCCATCGGAACAGTTCCGTCAAAATAACCGTCTACCATTCCAGCGGCAAAGCGGGGAGCTGATTGTGCGCACCAAACAATGCGGTTGAATTCCTCCCACGGATCTCCGTAATCGAACCGATCAAAGTCGATGATTACCAGCTTTCCACTTTCGATCATCATATTTCCGATGTGATAGTCTCCGTGCTGGAAGCATTGTGGCCGCCCATGAAGCAAGAAACGGTTCTGTGCGAGATAATCCAAAAATGCTTCCGCGCCGTCAAACTTGATCGGGCAATCGAAATACCCTTTAATCTTCCGGTCAATCTTTGCGTTGAAACGTGTCTCCCAATCCGGCGCATCGTCGGGTGCCGGGATCGAGTGGATCCTTTTGAGGATCACGCCGGATTCAAACCCAAGTGTGTATTGTACGTCCGTTGGCATGGTTTGGACGCAGTCCTCAGCGTCTTCACCTTCTACCCAGCTTTGCAGCGTGTAGAAACCATCTTCGATTTCTCCGCATTCGAGCGGTACGCACATCGGCACGCCCAAAGCATACATACGCTTTTGCAGTTCAAATGACTTTTTCGCCCTTTCCGCTTTTTCCGGCGGTGTGATGCGAAGAAAGAGTTTTCGTCCTTGCTTATCGGTGGCGCAGTATTTCCTGTCGCCCGACCATCCTGCCGATATCGGAACCATTGAAAGAAATTCCATGTTGTTTCCCGATCCTTTCCTGACAAAACCGTAGACCTCTCCTAAAAATCGATCCCAATACATCGGGTTCGATTCAATATAAGAAGCGGCGGGGTGAGTGAGAAATAGCACGAACTTGGCAAAAGAAAACGCCGCCGCGAACGATATGCAGTCCGCGACGGCGATGGTCGGAGTGGCGGGACTTGAACCCGCGGCCTCATGGTCCCGAACCATGCGCGATACCAAACTTCGCCACACCCCGATAAACCGGCAAGCGTCATTGTAGCACAGCCGCTTCCCTGCCGTCAAGCCCTAATTTGGCCTTTGGCAAAAAGCGCCTTTGGGGACAAAAAGCGCCGCCGCGGACGATACGCAGTCCGCGACGGCATGGAGCGGATAATGGGAATCGAACCCACCTATCCGGCTTGGGAAGCCGGTGTTCTACCAATGAACTATATCCGCATTACGCTATGCAGTATAGCATAGCGGTTGTCAGATTGCAAGTCGATTTTTGCAGGTGACGGAAAAGATCGTTTCTCTTATGGTGCGTCGGTCTCCGCTTCTTCCTCCGCGTTCTGCCTTGCCATAATGACGTCCATCACCTGCTGGACCGTAAGAGATCCATAGCAGGCGGGATATTTGTCCACATCCCACCAATATCTGGAAATCATCTGAATATCGGTGAACAGGAATCCCTCCGCGATCGGTTTTTCTATGCATGCAGAGCAGTCAACATGGTAATACTCCCGATCTATAGAGATAATATTCCAATAATGAATGCTCCCATCCATGCGGCCTTCCACCACCCGGCAATCCACGCCGCAGAGGTTGCAGAGAAGCTGGTAAGCCATGGCACAGCCCTCGGAATCGGCGGTGCCGAGGATCAGGGCGTCATAAGCTGTACTCCCCCGCCTGGTATTTTGTACGCTGAGGGCAACGTCCCGGCAGCAGTACAGCGCTTTTTCCGGGTTCGTCAGTCCCTCAAAGGGAAGGATCATCTCCTCCGCGGCGGGGTTTAATATGGACAGCCTTTCCTCTGCTTCCTCACGGTCTTCCCTATATGAGAAGGAAAAATTAACGATCTTGCTGATGGACTCCTCCGAGGGGTAAAAGGAAATCACGGCTTTCGGCTCTGATGTCAGCAGTTCAGGATGGGAACGATAGAGATTATGAAGATAGTCCAGCAGCGTCTGTTCCTTGACGGAAAGGGATGAAGTTTGAATGGTGATCCGCTCAAGGCCGATCTCCACGGCACTCTCCACCATCGAATACACGTCGGTCAGGGTGGAGGCAGAGCGGACAGAGGACATTTCTTCCGGGCTCAGCCGATAGCTTATACGCAGCTTCACTTCGTCATAGCCCAGGATGCGATTGACGGAATGGCTGATGTACTCCACGGCGTACGCGCCCATGGGATAGTCTTTCGTGGCATCCAGGCAGACGCGGGCAATGTCATCCTGAATGGAGCTGGGATAATCCTTCACTTGGATAGTCCCGGACTCCGCCCCGGAGGATATCAGGCTTTGCACGGCATTCTTCAGGCCCACATAGGTGCGGACCTCATAATTCTGCTCTTCGGGGTCGCCCACCAGGGTGCCCGGCTCCTCATGACTGGTCACATAACTGTATTCCCCGTCATAAAAGCTGCTGCATCCGGCCAGAAGCAGCAAAGCGAGCAGTGCAGTCATCAGAACGATTCGGGGCTTCGACACTTTATTCCCCTTCCATTGCGATCTGTGTTTCCCCCATATCCTCCGGCTTCAGAAGGGCCCCGGCAGCGGGAAGGCTGCGCGCGGTATAGCGGGAACGGTTGACGATCCTGGAATCCTCCAGGAATTCCGCAGACTTCAGCTTGTACTTGGTCTTCAGCGTCATTACCTGCACCCCCTGGCTGTCCCGTGTGCTCTTTTCCGCCAGCTGCGCGGTATTCATGATGAGGCCCCGACCCTCGGTGGAATAAACGACGACCATGGTCTCGCCTGTGAAGGGCAGTATCGCGCGAATGGGAGAACGGTCGGAATAGGCGCCGGTGAGCTTTTTTCTGTTCGTCTTTGTCATATAGGCGCCCAGCCCCACTCTGGCGATCTTCCCGTTTTCAAAGACGAAAAGGACGCTCCCGCTGTAATCGCCGGGGTCCACCACCGTAATGACGCTCTCCCCTTCGTCCATTTGCAGCTTCGTCGGCAGAAACGTTCCCAGAGCAGACGCCTTTCCGTCCTCAAATTCACTGAGTCTTGTTTTATAAACCTGGCATTTATCCGTGAATACCAACAGCTCGGACCTGTTGGCGGCTTCAAAGCTGAGGAGCAGCCCGTCATCTTCCTTAAATTTCTGTTCGCCGCTCATCCGGAGGGATTGTGCGGTGATTTTTTTCAGGTAGCCATGGCGGCTGAGGAATACCGTCACCGGATAATCCGGCGTAGTATCTTCCTCCGGTTCCTCCACCAATTCGTCTTTATAGATCAGGGTGGTACGCCGGGGCGTCCCATATTGCTTGATGACCTTTTCCAGTTCCTGCCGGATGATGGCGTGGATGCGGCTGCGTTTTTTCAGGATGTCCTCCAGGTCGGCGATCTCCTTCTCCAGATTTTCCGTATCCTTGATCTGCCGCAGGATGTATTCCTTGTTGATATTGCGCAGCTTGATCTCCGCGACAAATTCTGCCTGCACTTCGTCGATGCCGAAGCCGATCATCAGATTGGGCACGACCTCCGCATCGGATTCCGTATTGCGGATGATCTCGATGGCTTTGTCGATATCCAAAAGGATCTTGCCCAGGCCTTTGAGGAGATGTAGCCGTTCCTTCTTTTTCGTCAGCTCGAAATGGACACGGCGACGAACGGACTCCGAACGCCAGGCGATCCATTCCTCCATGATCTCCTGCACGCCCATGACCCGCGGCATACCGGCAATGAGCACATTGAAATTGCAGGAGAAAGGGTCCTCCAGGGTGGTCATCCTATAGAGCCGCTGCATGATGCGGTCTGGGTCGGTACCCCGTTTCAGGTCAATGGCAAGCTTCAGCCCGCCCAGATCCGTTTCGTCCCGCATGTCCGCGATCTCTTTCAGCTTCCCCGCTTTCACCAGCTCCGCCACCTTGTCGATGATGGCTTCAGAGGTGGTGGTGTAGGGGATCTCATAGACCTCGATGATGTTGCTGGCCTTGTCATAGCGCCACCTGGCCCGGACGCGGAAGCTGCCTCTGCCGGTGCGGTAGATTTCCTCCATTTCCGCCCGGTCATAGAGGATCTCGCCGCCCGTTGGGAAATCCGGCGCGGGCATGATGCTCAGGATATCCGCTTCCGGATCGCGCATGTATTCAATGGTCGCCTGGCAAACCTCGGCCAGGTTGAAACCGCAGAGGTTGCTGGCCATACCCACGGCGATACCCAGGTTTGCGGAAACCAGCACATTGGGAAAAGTTGTGGGCAGCAGGGCCGGCTCCTTCATGCCGCCGTCATAGGAATCCACCAGGTCCACCGTGTCCTTGTCGATATCCCGGAACAGCTCGGCACAGATCGGGGAAAGCTTCGCCTCCGTGTATCGGGAGGCGGCGTATGCCATGTCGCGGGAAAACACCTTGCCGAAGTTGCCTTTGGAATCCACAAAGGGAGTCAGCAAAGCGCCGTAGCCCTTGCTGAGGCGGACCATGGTATCGTAGATCGCGGCGTCGCCGTGGGGGTTCAGCTTCATGGTGGTGCCAACGATGTTGGCAGATTTGGTGCGGGAGCCGCTGAGGAGCCCCATCTTGTACATGGTATACAGGAGCTTGCGGTGGGAAGGTTTGAAGCCATCGATCTCCGGGATGGCTCTGGAGACAATGACGCTCATGGCGTAGGGCATATAGTTGACTTCCAGGGTGTCCACGATGGGCTGCTCGGTGATCTCCGCCTTGAGGCCCATGACGTTATCCGCTTCGGGCAGCTTCTTCCCCTTTTCTTCAGGCTGCTTTTTTCTGGCCATGTTCCCTCACCTCCTCAGCTGACGTCGATCAGGTCGATATAGCGCCACCCGTTCTCCGCGATGTGGCTCTTCCGCCCACTCAGATTGTCCCCCAGCAGGAGATCGAAGGTCTCCACGGTCTGCTGCATATCGGAGGGCAGGACCTTGATGAGCCGCCGGGTTTCCGGGTTCATGGTGGTGAGCCACATCATCTCCGGGTCGTTCTCGCCCAGGCCCTTGGAACGCTGGATCACGGGTCGGGCATTTTCTCCCATTTGGGCCAGGATGTCTGCTTTATCCTTTTCCGTATAGGCAAACCAGGTCTTCCCTTTCCAGCTTATCTCATAGAGGGGAGATTCCGCGATATAGACGTAGCCCAGCTTGATGAGGGAAGGCACCAGGCGGTATATCATGGTGAGGATCAGGGTACGGATCTGATAACCGTCCACGTCCGCGTCGGTGCAGATGATGATCTTGCTCCAGCGCAGGTTTTCCAGATCAAAAGTGTTGATATCCTTGTTGTGCTTGTCGTTGACCTCCACGCCGCAGCCCAGCACCTTCAGCAGGTCCGTGATGATCTCGCTCTTGAAGATGCGGGCATAATCCGCCTTCAGGCAGTTCAGGATCTTGCCGCGGACGGGCATGATGCCCTGGAATTCCGCGTCCCGGCTCTGCTTGCAGGCGCCAAGGGCGCTGTCGCCCTCCACGATATAGATTTCCCTCCGGCTCACATCCTTGGTGCGGCAATCCACGAATTTCTCGATGCGGCTGGTCAGGTCCACAGAGCCGGTGAGTTTCTTCTTCATGTTCAGCCTGGTCCGCTCCGCCGTTTCCCGGCTGCGCTTGTTCACCAGGACCTGCTCCATGATCTTCTCCGCGTCCTTGGGGTTCTCGATGAAGTAGACCTCCAGCTTGGTTTTGAAGAAATCGGTCATAGCCTCTTGGATGAAGCGATTGGTGATGGCCTTCTTCGTCTGGTTCTCGTAGGAGGTCCGGGTGGAGAAACAGTTGGTCACCAGGATCAGGCAGTCCTGGATGTCGTTGAAGGTAACTTTGCTTTCGTTTTTCTGATACTTCCCCTGCTTGCGCAGGAGGGCGTCAACGGCAGAGACAAAGGCGCTGCGGGTGGCCTTTTCCGGCGCGCCGCCGTATTCCAGCCAGGAGGAGTTGTGGTAATACTCGATCCGGTTGACCTTGTTGGAAAAGCAGAAGGCCGCGGAGAGCTTCACCTTGTAATCCGGCATATCCTCCCGGTCCCGGCCCCGACGCTCCGCCTCGATGTATTCCGGCAGCGTCAGGGAATCCTCCCCCGCCAGCTCCGCAACGTAATCCCGGATGCCGTTTTCATAGAGATAGTCGATCTCCCGGAAGCCCTTCTCCTCCTCGATGCGCAGCTTGAAGCTTACGCCGCTGTTTACCACAGCCTGCTTTTTCATCACGTCCTCGAAATAGGAATCCGGGATCGCAATGTCGGTGAATACCTCCAGATCCGGCTTCCAGTGGATGCGGGAACCGGTGCGCTTTTTGGTGTATTCCTCCCACTTGAGGCCGCCGATGTTCTCGCCCTTCTCAAAATGGAGGTCGTATTTCTTCCCGTCACGCCAGACGGTCACATCCATATACTCTGAGGAATACTGGGTAGCGCAGGAGCCCAGGCCATTGAGGCCCAGGGAGTACTCATAGTTGTCCCCGCCCTCGTTGTCATACTTGCCGCCGGCATAGAGTTCGCAGAAGACAAGCTCCCAGTTGTAGCGCTGCTCCGTACTATTGTAGTCCACGGGGCAGCCGCGTCCAAAGTCCTCCACCTCGATGGAGCCGTCCCGATAGCTGGTGAGGATGATCTCCTTGCCGTAGCCCTCCCTGGCTTCATCGATGGAATTGGACAGTATTTCGAACACGGCATGCTCGCAGCCCTCCAGTCCATCCGATCCGAAGATGACCCCCGGACGTTTGCGGACGCGGTCTGCGCCTTTCAGGGATGAAATACTCTCGTTACCGTATTCTTTCGTCGTTTTCTTTGCCATTTCGTACCTGCCCGGCGGAGCCGGGCTCTCCTTTTCAGGGGATTTTACTTCAGCAGGAAACCCACGCCGTTTTGGCTGTATACCTTCGCGGGGACGGGGAACGGCGGGTCCTGCGCCTCCAGTTTTCCCGCCAGGGCAGCTTCGCAGCAATCCATGAGACGGGTGATGATCTCAGGCTCCAGCGGCATAGGGCCATGGGACGGGAATATCTTGTCAAAATCCTCCCCCCGACGGCCCAGCCGCGCCAGGCTGGAATAGTAGGCCAGCATGCTCCGCTGCGCCCCAAACATGAAGATGGGCGATTCCGATATCATATCGCCGGAAAACAGATACCGCCGCTCCTCGTCCAAAAGGGCGATGCTGCCGCAGGTGTGGCCCGGGATCAGCAGCACTTCCACCCAGCGATCCCCCAGATATACCTTGGCAGAATCCGGAAGGGCCAGATGCGCTTTTCCGGGATTTCGTTCTTCGTAGTAAGCGAATTCCGATGGGTGGAGATAGGGCGTGTCGAATTGGTCGTTGCAGCCGGTGTGGTCGCCGTCGGCGTGGGTGTTCACCAGCATCACCGGCCGGTCCGTCAGAGAACTGACCAGATGCCGCAGATCCCCGGCGCCGTTGCCGGAATCGATCAGCATCGCCCGCTCCTTCCCGGCCAGCAGGTAGCTTTTGACCATTCCCTCGTCGATGGCCCAGGTGCTTTCGTCGATCTCTATGACTTTGTAAGCGTCCATGCTCTCCCCCTTACTCCCGCACAAGGAACGGCAGGCTGCTTTCTTTTCGGATGCCGCTGCGTTCCAAAGACATCGTAACCAGGCACAGCCCCGGCTTCAGCGCCGTAACGGTGCCGTTTTCCACTTTTAGAATGCCTTCATCAGAGCTTTGGATGACGGTGCCCTCCGTCCCGATGCGGCTTGCGTCCAGCAGCGTGGCGGTGAGGCTCAGCTTCGCCGATTCTCCCGGCGCCAGGATGCGCCTGTCGCAGCGGAGCGTGACGGCGCTCAAGGGGGCGTCCCATTTCCCCCTCACCGCGATCTTCTCCCCTTCGATTTCCGCGTCCGCACCTGCGGAACGTCCAAGCCAGAGATACCATTCCCCTTCCGGGACGACGTACTTGCCTGCGGGGGTATGCCAGACCTTGAGGTCGCTGACAGGAAGAGACAGGGTCACCCGCCGCTCCTCACCGGGCTTCAGGGACACTTTTTGGAAAGCAAGCAGCTTCCGATAGGCCTGGTTATGCCAGAGGCCAAGCTTCTTGCCGTAGAGCTGCACCACTTCGCTTGCCTCCATCCCGCCGCAGTTGCGCAGGGTAACGGACGCCTGCAGCGTGTCGTTGGGACTCAGTGCATTGCCGCTTAGGCAGAAGTCGGAATATGTGAAGCTGGAATAGCCAAGGCCATGGCCGAAGGGGAAAAGAGGCGTCCCCAGCCAGTATTGGTAAGTCCGGCCCATTTGATTCGGCGTATCCAGGGGGCGAATGCCATAGTCGGAAATAGGAGGCAGCTCCTCATCGCTGTTGTACCAGGTCTCGCAGCTGTGCCCGGAGGGGCTGAGAAGCCCGAATAGCGCCTTGGCGATGGCCGTGCCCTGGCTCTCTCCCGCATAGGCAGCCCAGAGGACGGCGGGGACTTCGGAGAGGAAGCGCCCGGTCACGGGGCCGGAAGTGATGAGCACCACCGCGACCTTGGGATTGATTTCCATTAGCCGGCGGATCTTTTCGTCCTGCTCGTACGGCAGCGCAAGCGTGGCACGGTCCCTTCCCTCGCTGGTGACGCTGGGATCCGTTCCGGCTATAACGATCACCGCGTCGGCCTCCCCGGCCGCGGCCAGGGCTTCCGCCCACAGGGCATCGCCGTCTTTATCCAGGTCCGGGTCCTCGACGGGATGACGGGGTACTGGCGGCGGGAGCTGGGCCCGCTGTGCCCGACGGGCGGCCAGCTGCCGGTTGAGCTCTTTTACCGGCTCCGGGGTGCGGGCGTCGAAGTATTCTTCCATGCCCAGGCCGTTTTCTTCCGCCGCCCGCTCCAGCACGGGGAAGCGGCTGCCGCCTTCGATGGGCTTGTCCAGGATATGCCATCCCTTGGCGTACTCTACGGAAAAGCCCAGGCTTTCCCCCAACTCCCGGATGCCTGCCAGAGGGGTCACGGAAACGCGGGTGTCGGCATAGCCGCCGATGGAGTAGCTGCCCAACTGCCGATAAATGGCGTTGGGGCCGATCACCAGAAGCTTCTTACCCTTCTCCTTCTTCAGAGGGAGAAAACCATCCTCATTCCGCAGAAGGGTCATGGAGGCTTCCGCTGCGCGGAGGGCGGTAGCGGCATGGGCGCCGCTGCACAGCGTATTCGCGTCGAAGGTGTGCCAAGGGAGCTTCTCGGGAGGATCGAATTCGCCCAGGCGGAAGCGGGCGGTAAAGGCGTTGACGAGGGCCCGGTCCAGAGCTTCTTCCGTGGTCAGCCCCTCCTCCAGGGCGTTCTTCAGCCAAACCTTATAGTCATTGCCGCAGCAGATGTCCGTTCCGGCATTCAAGGCAAGAGCGGACCCCTCCTGCATGGTAGCAGCATAGAAATGACCTCTGGGCTGGCCCCACATAAGGTTGTAGTTGGGGCCTATGTCTCCCACCGCCCCATCGTCGGAGACCACATAACCGTCGAAGCCCCATTCGTCCCGCAGGATATCCTGCAGGAGATGGGTGTTTACACTACAGGGCACGCCGGAAATGCGGTTGTACGCAGTCATGACGGACTGCGCCTTTCCGTCCCGGAAACAGCGCTCAAATACCGGCAGGAAGTATTCCCGCAGGGTGGCTTCATCCACATTGGAGGATGCGGAATTCCGGTTGTATTCCGCGTTGTTGGCGGCGAAATGCTTGGGGGTGGAGATCGCTTTCAGGTAACGCTCGTCCTCTCCCTGGATGCCCCGGACATAAGCCGACGCCAGAGACCCGGCCAGGAGCGGGTCTTCGCCGAAGGCCTCGTCATTCCTGCCCCAGCGGGGATCCCGTCCCATATTCACGGTGGGGCACCAATAGTCCAGCTCTTTACCGTTTAGATTATACAGCGCCCGCATCTCATCAGAGATGGCGGAAGCAGTCTCCCTGACCAGGTCCGGGTCCCAGCTGTTGGCCAGAGCCAGGCAGACCGGGAAGGAGCTGGCTTCCGCGAAGCTCTGGAAAACAGGGAGCACGCCGTGGGAGGCTTCGTTCCACCAGGTCCAGGCCCGGATGCCGAGCCGGGGGATCTCCGGTGCATCGAAGCTCAACTGGCTTATCTTCTCCTCAAGGGTCATCCTGGATATAAGGTCAAGGGCCCGTTCTTCAAAGGAACGGGAGAGGTCCTGATAAGCTTCCATGATATTTCATCCTTTCGGTTCAATTTTGCGATCTAGTGTGGTATCATGAAGAAAACAAAGATGATAGGAGGTCCACGATGGAACAGATCCTGAAATATCTCCGTCTGCCGGAGCTGATGACCCATGCGGACGGCGAGGCCGTCACAAAAGAGAGCTGGCAGCGCCGCCGGGGCGAGATCTTGTATGACCTGCAGCGTTATGCCTATGGATTCCTTCCTCCGGAGCCCCTGACGGTCCGGGAAAAAGCCAGGGTCGGTTACGATTCCGGCTGGGGGATGGACGGCAAGCCCCACACCCGTGTGGAGCTGATCGAGCTGGAACTGATCTATCCTAATGGGATCTACACTTTTCCCTTCAAGCTCATCCGCCCGGTGGATGTGGATACCCCGCCGCTTCTCGTCACCATCGGCATGTCCCTGGAGGGCATCTTTGCAGCATTGCCGCCAGAGGGCTTCGTTCAGAAAGGCATCGCTGTAGCCGCCCTGGCAACCAACGATATCACAGCAGACGCATGGCCTTTTGACGACGGCATCTGCCAGGTGCTTTGGCCGGAGGGACACAGCGGCGCCGACGCGGGCAAGCTGCTCATCTGGGGACGCTGCATGGGCTATGTGATGCAGGACCTGCTGGCCACCGGGGAATTCGACGAGAAACGCGTGGGCTGCGCGGGCTGCTCCCGCTTCGGCAAGACCGCCATGGTGGCCGGCGCTTTTGAGGAGGGCTTCACCCACGTGGTCTCCGTCTGCTCCGGCTGCGGCGGCGCCAGCTTGCTCCGAGGCAAGATCGGAGAGACCGTGGCGGATATCACCGGCAATTACGGTTACTGGTTCAATGAATCCTTCAAGTCCTACGGTGAGGACGTGGATTCGCTGCCCGTGGACGCCCATTTCCTTGCAGCCGCCATCGCCCCCCGCAAGCTCCTTGTTTGCTCGGCCTATGAGGATTTCTGGTGCGACCCCTTCCATGAACAGCTGACCTGTATCGCCGCCTCCCCCGCCTGGGAGATCCAGGGACGCCGTGGGTTTGTTTACCCGGAACCCAAGGGGCAGAATCCGGGCCCGCGTTACGCCAAGATCAATGAGAAGTTCTGCGAGGGTGACGTCTGGTATTCCCTGCGGGAAGGCGGCCACGGCATGCCCCAGGCAGATTGGGATACGATCGCGGAATTTCTACTGGAAGACTAATCACCCTGGCTCCCTGCGGGACAGGGCATCCAGCATCGCCCGCAGGTTCCCCTTCGGCATGCCCGGAGAGGCACCGCCGCCGGCGGAAAGCATCAGGCGGCAGCCTTCGGGCAAATTCTCCAATTGCGCGTTTACGGCTTCCGCGATCTCTTCCGGCGTGCCCCGCGTCAGAAGCTCCAACGGGGGAAGATTCCCCAGGATCGCCACCTTTGGTCCCAGCAGCCTTGCCGCCTCCCCCAGCTCCGCCTGGAAGGAGAAATTGAAGAGGTTCACACCTAGGTCGGCAATATGGGGAAAGGTCGTATAGCGGTTCCCGAAATTGTCGTTGTGGAACATCTTCACCGGGACACTGAAATGATCGAATATGCGCTTCAGCCGGGGATGGGCAAATTCCAGGTATTCTTCCTCGCTGAAAAAACCGCAGATATCATCCAGCAGCAGGATACCGCCGATCTCCCCTGCAGCCTCCGCCTGGGCTTCCAGCCACCGGATCACCAGCTCGGTGGTCTTGTTCAGCAGGCGATGCACCCGATCCGGATCGGTTTTGACCGCCACGCAGAACTCCGGGATAGTCATCAGGAAACCGGCGATATTCATCGGGCCGCGGGCGGCAACGATGCGCATGCTCCTGCCCCGTTCCATCAGCGGGCCGCGAAGACACCGGATCTTCGACAGGACCAGCGGCATCAGCCCATCCCGCTTCGGGTCCGGTACAGGCAGATCATCAAGCTCTTCCAGATCGTCCGCCGTGGTGATGAGGTGGCCGATGCCTACGGTCTGGTCATGATAAAAATGGACGGGGCAGCCGAAGGAGGAGGGCTCGGAAGCCATACCGAATTCCACCCAATCCCCAGGCAGAAGCAGCAGTTCTGGAAAATCCAAACGCACTTTATCCTGGCAGGACAGCCATATATCCGGGTCCCCATAGTAATCCACGGTATCCACGCCGCAGTAGCCGGGTATCCACGGGCTATCCACGATCAGTCCGGCAGGCACGCGCCGCCCGGCTTCACCGCCGAGAAAAGCCAGCAGGTCCGACCATTCCTTATCAGTCATGCAATCCCCTCAAAACACAAGATATGGTAGAGTTATTTTACTTGTTTCCCGCATATTTTGCAACTGAAAGAAGTGATTTTTGTGGATTATTCCCTTCTTTGGCTGGATTGGAAACCGATTGACAGCCTTCCAGAATATACAAAGCGGATCATCGGCATGCCCGCCACCCGGCAGGGAAAGGCTGCGATGCGGGAGCTTATATCCGGCCTGAAGGCCATGGGCAGCGAACCGGAACAGTGCGGAAGCAGAGATCCCAGGCCAGCGATACGGCTTACGGAACAGCGAGGAAACGATGAAGCTGTCTCTCTTCGCCGCTGTGGTGAGGGTATGGAGATCGTGGGCTCCGGGCGAGCCCTGCTTTACGGCGTTTTTCATTTGATGCGGCACCTGGCACTGGGGGAAGCCTATCCGGAATGGGAGTCCTCCCCCGCTTATCCGATCCGCATGCTGGACCACTGGGACAACGCAGACGGCAGCATTGAGCGGGGTTATGCCGGGCGCTCCTTCTTTTTCCGTAACGGCAGGCCCGTTTATTCGGAACGCATCCGGGATTACGCCCGGCTGATGGCCTCCTGCGGGCTCAACGGCTGCTGCATCAACAACGTAAACGTCCACGAAAATGCGCTTAAGCTGCTGACCGGATCCTACAAGCGGGAACTGAAGCGGATCGCCTCCTGTCTCGGCGAGTACGGCGTTTCTCTTTGGATATCCGTCAGTTTTTCCTCCCCCATAGAGCTGGGTGGATTGGAAACCGCGGATCCCTTGGAGCCGGGAGTCCGGCAATGGTGGAAGGAAACCTGCAGGCAGCTGTTCGCGTCGGTCCCCAATCTCGCCGGGTTCCTGGTAAAGGCGGATTCCGAAGGGCGGCCTGGCCCCCATACCTACGGTCGCAGTCAGGCGGAAGGCGCCAATATGCTGGCCGAAGCGGTAGCGCCTTTCGGCGGGAAGATACTCTGGCGCTGCTTCGTATATAACTGCACACAGGATTGGCGGGACACGAAAACCGACCGGGCCAGGGCTCAGTGCGATCATTTTGCCCCGCTGGATGGGCAATTCCGGGACAATGTGTTTCTCCAGATCAAAAACGGTCCCGTCGATTTCCAGATACGCGAGCCGGTATCCCCCCTGCTGGGGCGTCTGGCGCATACGAAAAGCATGGTGGAATTCCAGATCGCGCAGGAATACACCGGGCAGCAAAGGCATGTCTGCTACCTTCTCCCCATGTTTCGGGAAGTGCTGGATTTTCACCTGGAACACCGCGCCGAGGGGGATAGGGTATCGGAGAACATCTCCGCCGTCTGTGCCGTCAGCAACACCGGTGACGATTATAACTGGACCGGGCATGATCTGGCCGCCGCCAATTTCTTTGGCTTCGGGCTCCTGAGCTGGGACCCGGCTGCGGACCCCGCAGAGATTGCCCGCGAATGGTCCGTCCTCAGCTTTGGAAGCGATCCGGCGGTAACGAAAACAGTGACAGATATCCTCATGAAGTCCCGTGACGTTTATGAGAATTATACCGTTCCCCTGGGCATCGGCTGGATGTGTGTTCCGCAGAACCACTACGGTCCCAGCCCCGAAGGCTATGAATATGATCGCTGGGGCACATACCACAAGGCTACCCACAGGGAGATCGGCGTAGAGCGGGGGCCCGGCGGCACAGGCTTTACGGAACAGTTCACCCCCAGGCTGGCGGCCATGTACGCTTCCGTGGAGGATTGCCCGGAGGAACTTCTGCTGTTTTTCCACCGATTGCCTTACGATTACCGGATGAAGGACGGCAGGACCCTGCTGCAGCGCATCTACGACGACCATTTTGAAGGGTTCGAGGAAGCGCAGGCCATGGCCGATGCCTGGGATTCCCTCCAGGGCATGGTGGACGAGGATGTATTCGCGCGGGTACAGGAGCGGTTCCGGATGCAGCTGCACTCCGCTGCGCAGTGGCGGGATGTGATCAACTCCTGGCTCTACCGTTTGACCCTTATTCCGGACGAAAAAGGACGGAAAATCTATCTGTAAAAGATAATTTGACCGGGATGAGCGAACGCTCATCCCGGTCAAGCTTATTCTTCCATTCCCTGATAGATCAGGTCCCGCAAACGCGGGTGTATCTCATCAAATACAGGGCCCATATTCAAGACATGCTGTACGTAAAATGCGCTGATTCGGTTTTGCGGATCGACGATGCAGTAGGCTCCCGCGGCGCCGTCCCAGCCGAATTCCCCGACGGGGCTTTTTCCGCCGTCTTCAAGGCTGATGCGCGTCCGAACGCCCAGGCCGTAACCATATCCTCGGAGGCGGCCCCACCGAAGGTCAAACCCTTTCAGGCGTGTGCCATAAATATGGTCCGTGCGCATCAGGTCGATGGTCTCCTGTTGCAGCAGCGGATATCCGTCCCGCCCCAGGCCTCCGTTGGCCAGGGCCTCCGGCAGAAGGATATAGTCTTCCAGCGTACTGCACAGCCCTGCCCCGCCGGAATCGTATTCCGACGAGAATTCGAATTTGTTGTCTCCACCACAGGGGACAGCGCCTTTTTTCCTTCCCTGCCATTCAAACTGCGGTGCAAAGCGATTTATTACCGCAGCATCCGGGTGGAAACAGGTGCTGGTCATTCCCAATGGCCCGGTGATCTCATTGCGTATAAGTTCCTCATACCTGCAGCCCGTCACCACCTCCATGACGGCGGCAAGCACGTCATGACAGAGGCTGTAAAGATAGGTATCACCCGGCTCGTCCACCAGCGGCATTTTGGCGATCTGACGCACGATGCCCCTGGTGCTGCGATCCGCCGCGCCGGTGATGCAGGGATGAAAGATATCGTAGGTCAGGCCGCCGCACATGGTGATGAGATGCTCCAGCAGCAGAGGCTTCTGTGCCGCCCTTGTTTTGCCATCCTCATCGGCGATTTCAAGCTGCGCGTATTCCGGCAGATAGTCGGAAACCCTGTCCTCCAGATGCAGCTTTCCCTGCTCCAAAAGGCGGCAGAACATGGTGGCGGTGAATAGCTTGGTTGCTGAATAGAGCCAATATACATCGCTCTTGTCCGCATTCACCAGCTTCTCAAACACCGTATCGCGGCCCCGCCGGAGGATAAGGGCACACTGAGGTATCCCCCAATCCTGCGGCAGCTTCTCCAGATAGTCCGTCAGCGCAGAAAAGTCCATATTCTCTCTCCTCAGGAAGCGTACATCATGCCCAGGATGCGGTTGGACAGGGCGGCAGGCAGGAGCTTGAACAGCAGAGCCAGACATTTGTAACCAAAGCCCACGGTATACAACGGCGCCAAACGCTTTTTCTCTGCGAGACGGGCAACTAGGCTCCCGGCGACGTCAGGACTCATGCCGCCCCGCTCGTCCTTTTCCATTTTTGCGACGCTGCGGGAAATGACGCCGCGATAGACTTCGTCCCCCTCTGGGCACTTCCGTCGGACGTCGGTAAAGCCGGTCCTGGTATCGCCGGGCATGACCGCCGCGACACTGATGCCGAAGGGACGCAGCTCATTTGCCAACGCCATGGTGTAGCTGTTGATGCCTGCTTTGGACACGGAATACCAAATCTGGAATGGAATGGGGGTCAGCGCAGCGAAGGAGCTGATGTTGAGAATACGCCCGCTCCCCTGCTGCCGCATCTGGGGGATGACGGCTTTGCACATGTTTGCCGTACCGAACAGATTGACCCTGACCTGGGATTCCGCTTCCCCCTCCGGCGTGAATTCCGCCGCGCCGGAAATGCCGAAGCCGGCGCAGTTCACCAAGAGGTCCAGGTGGCCGCTGCTGTTCACGACAGCTTCCAACGCCCGACGGCATTCTTCCGGCTGGCTCACATCCCCGCAGATATGCTCGAAGCCGTCGGGCCCATCTTCCCTGCGGGACAGAGTGAACACACGCCACCCCCTGGATCTAAGTGCCTTCGCGCAGCTGAGGCCGATGCCGCTGCTGCCGCCGGTGACCAGGGCGACTCTTTGATCAGACATTGAATTCCCCGATGACTTCCTTCATGATGTCCATGGCCTCGTCCAGCAGCTGCTTCGTGTGGGTGGCCATGATGCTGCAGCGGAGCATGCAGCCGTCTGCCGGGGCAGCGGGAGGAAGCACGGTGTTGACGTAAACGCCGTTGTCGTAGAGCTTGGTTGCGATCTTCAAGGTATCGATCGCGTCATAGGTAAAGATGGGAACGATGGGCGTGATGCCTTCCCGGATCTTCATGCCGCGGGCCTTAAGGCCTTCCCGCATATAGTCGCTCAGTTCCCGAAGATGGGTGACCCGCTGAGGCTCCGCTTCCAGCTTCCGAAGGGCGGCCAGCGCCGTGGCGCAGGATGCGGGGGTGATGGATGCGGCGAACATGAAGGGGCGGGAATTGTGGCGGATATAATCGATGACCTTCTGCGGCCCGGCGGCATAACCGCCCAGGCTGGCCAGGGATTTGGAGAAGGTTCCCATATAGATATCCACCTGGTCCTCCAGGCCAAAGTAGCTGGCCGTGCCCCGGCCGCCCTCACCGATGACGCCAAGGGCGTGGGCGTCATCCACCATCACCCTCGCGCCGTATTCCTTCGCCAGGCGGCAGATCTCCGGAAGGTTGCAGAGGTCAGCCCCCATGCTGAACACGCCGTCGGTGACGATCAGGATGCCCGCGGTCTCAGGCACGCTCTTCAGCTTCTGCTCCAGGTCTGCCATATCGTTGTGGCGGTAACGGAGCATTTTCCCGTAACTCAGCTTGCAGCCGTCGTAAATGCTGGCGTGATTGTCCCTGTCGCAGATCACATAATCGTTTCTGCCGACAAGGGCGCTGATAATGCCCAGGTTCGTCTGAAAGCCGGTGGGAAGCGTGGTGACGGCTTCCTTTCTCAGGAAGCTTTTCAGCTCGTTTTCCAGCTCGATATGCAGCTGCAGCGTTCCGTTCAGGAGCCTGGACCCGGAGCAGCCGGTGCCGAATTCCCGAAGGGCCTTCAAGCCGGCTTCCACAACGTCAGGATCGGTAGTCAGCCCCAGGTAGTTGTTGGAACCCAGCATGATGCGCCGTTTGCCTTCCATAATGACTTCCGTATCCTGGCGGGACTGCAGCTCCCGGAAATACGGAAAGATGCCCATGGCCTTGTACTCATCGGCCAGCTTATAATCCGCGCATTTCTGAAACAGATCCATCTTTTCCAGCCTCTCTTTATGTAGAATTTATGCGATAATCCCAGTCAATTATTGATTCAGTATAACGCAGTCCCCCGCACTTGTCAAATCGCATCAGCCACCAGATCATCATGCATTTTTCCTGTTTTACACAGCAAAACGGCCCAGATCAGCCAGAAATACGCCGTATTCGCTGGCATTCCTATCCCGAATAAAGATGCAGACAAATATGCAAGGAATGCGCTCACAAGGGGCATGCAGGACACTCCGCACGATTTGACGACACGGAGCAGCGTCAGGATAACTGCGGCAGCGAGCAGAAGCAGCGCCGGGACGCCCTGGTTGACCAGGACATTCAGGGCTTCGCAGTGCGCACAGTCGATGGTACGGCGGATCACCGTACCGTCCGGCGCTGTTTTCACGAATGCAAGGCCCCGCTCTCCCAGGGTGTCCGGACCGCCTCCCAGAATTGGCCGCTCCTTCACCAGTTTGCAGACCTCTTTCCAAATATAGATGCGCCCGCTGCCGAAGGAATCCTGCGCCTGGCCGTGCAGCAGGGAATTTAGTTCCCCGGCGGTGCCGGGAAGAGGGATGTAATAGATAAACAGGAGAATGCAAAAGCAAAGCAGGAACAGGAGGAGGCGCACAATTCGCTTCCCTTTCCTGCGTATCGGGAGCACAGCCGGGAGGCAGAAGAATATGCTGGCCGCCGCTCCCACCATACCTGCGCGGACGCCGGAGGCAAAGAGGACGATAAGGCAGAGGATCGCCGGCAGGAGAAACAGCCAATTATTCTTGCGCATGCCCAGAGGCCAGAGGAACGCGAAGCCGGTGCAAAGGACACTGGCCGTCAAATCGGCATTGCCCGTCAGGGAAAGGAAGGCGCCGTTGTAGTCCCGCTCCCGGCCGGACCAGCGAAGACCCGCAGGGTAGAGCCGGAGTGGATTCAGGTCGAAGAATTGCAGGATCGCCACCAGGCAAAGAAGGGAAAGCGCCGCAGCCGGGAGCCATAAAGGGAAGCGGAAATCATCCCCATAAAGGCTCAGGATCAGGAAGACAGCGCAGTAAAGTGTGATGGTGATGAACCCGTCGCAGCGGTATTCGCCGAGGAATGCGGTCCTTCTCCAGGGGGAACAGACCGTGCTGACAAGGCTCCACGCCCAATATGCCAGGATAAGGAAATGGATCGCGCTCCACTTGTTCCCTCGTGTGATGTTTTTTCGGATACATAGCACGAAAAAAGCCAGCAAAAGCAGCGCCGTCAAGCTGCAAAAGACGGCGTATTTCGTCTCCACGATATTCAGGTATCCCTTTGGTGAGACGGCCAGCAGAAACAGGGAGCTCATCAGGATAAGGTATAACCCGCAGACGCGGCTGAAATCCAGTTTTCTCATGAATGCATGATAGCACAGCCCTGTCTCACAGGCAAGACCGCGCAGGATTATGTGCTTCTCCGCTTCACCCGATCTCCTGGAGGATCTCATGCCGCAGCCTGGCAATGATGCGTTTTTCCAGCCGCGATATGTAGCTCTGAGAAATGCCGAGGGAATCCGCCACTTCCTTCTGGGTCTGTTCCCTTCCCCCATCCAGCCCGAAGCGCAGCTTGACGATGTTCTTTTCCCTGCCCGGCAGCTTTTCCACCGCACGCCGCAAGATCGTCCGATCCGTCTCATCCTCCAGAGGTTGCATCACGCTGTCCGCCTCCGTACCCAGGACTTCGCTGAGCAGGAGCTCGTTGCCGTCAAAATCCGTGTTGATCGGCTCATCCAGGCTCATCTCTGTTTTCTGATTCGTAAGCTTCCGCAGGAACATAAGGATCTCGTTTTCGATACAGCGGGAAGCATAGGTCGCCAGCTTGATCTTCTTCTCCGGATCGAAGCTGTCCACCGCTTTGATGAGGCCGATTGTTCCGATGCTGATAAGGTCCTCCAGACCGACGCCGGTATTCTCGAATCGCTTTGCCACATAGACCACCAGGCGAAGATTCCGCTCGATCAGCACAGGCTTTACGGAAGCGTCCGCCCGCCGCAGCCGATCCAGGCACTCCTCTGTCTCCGCTCTGCTCAGCGGCGGCGGCAGGCCCTCTGAGCCGCCGACGTAGTATACTTGCCAGCCGACCCTTTTGAGAAGCCAGTCCCGCAAGATTCTCCCCAGTTTCAACAAATGCACCTCCTATCAAATTCCGTCCCCGCCGATGATCGCGCTGCATCCCTCGCAGCGGATGGGTTCCCGGCTGAACACCACCCTGCATGGCCCCAAAGCCTGGCCGTCCTGATAAACGGCGCTCACCTTTCCGGAAAGGCTCAATACATTACCGCTCACCGTACGCAGCGGGATCAGGCAGAAGCCCTTGCCCAACCGCGCCATCCTTATTTCCGGCGGCTCCTTTGCCGTGGCTGCAAGGATCTGCCTATGCCTAAGGGAAAACAGCGGCGCGAGCGCTTCCTCCGAGGAAATCACCACCGGATTCCCGTTGAAGGGATCGGTAAGCCGGTCCCCCGTATCCCGCAGGGCGGTCAAGGTTACCTCTCCCCCCTCCCCGACCAGGCGCAGTCTGCTTTTCCCGCCCCGGCGCCCTGTGAAGCGAAAGGGCAGCGCGCAGACTCCCAGGCTGATCCCGGCGGAAAAGACCAGAGCTCTCGCCGTCGCCCTGCCCGCTGCCAGCATGACCGCCGCCGCAACGCCGCCATAGACCGCACACAGGAAAAGGTAAGCCAGGCCAGGCCGCCATAGCTGTTTTTCTCCCCCATAGGCTGCCAGCAGCATCAGGGCCAAGGACGCTACTTTTCCGGGGAGGGCGGCAGCCGGAGGAAAAAACAGAGCCAGGAGCGTATAGCCGCTGCCGATCAATCCGGCGGCAAGGATGCGGAAATACCTTCTCCGGATGCCGCAGAGCTTGCCCGCAGCCCAGAGCAGCACAGTGTCGGCGATCAGTTCCAGCCAGAACAAGCTATCCAAGTAAAGCACCCTCATGCTCGCATTGTACGAGCATGAGGGTGCTTTGTCCGTCGAAAGAAAGACTTCCGAGCATCAGGCTCCGCCGCCGGATTCCACCTCTTTGATCGACTTTTCCAGCTTTGCGCGGGGCATTTCCCAGACATGGCCGCAACCCAGACAGCGAAGCCGGAAATCCATTCCGGCGCGCAGGACTTCACAGCAGTCGCTTCCGCAGGGATGGTTCTTTTTCAGGCGCAATTTATCGCCGGGAGATAATTCCATGGTATTCTCCTCGCTTTCGGGCAGAATAAAGGCAAATGAGGGAGGAAATAGTATGCAATCAACGATCAGTGTTCGTTTTGCTTCCGCTGACGAAGCGGATCGGGCCGTCGCTAGGCTGCGGAGCACGATCCCCTACGTCCAGGCCAGGGTTTTGGGACCGGTCCGCGATCAGGAGCCCGCACTTGCGCCGGAATGCGCTTCGATCTATTACCCCTGGAGGATAAACATGACCTTCCATGACCAGGGCGCCAGAAATACGGAATTCGGCAGCCGGGTGTTGCTTTCTTCGGATCTGATGGGGCTTCCGCTTTACCGCGAGGCGGAGACGGAAGTGCAGCTGCAGCTGGATGCCAAGGATGCCGAGCGGGTGCGGGGCCTGCTTCTCAATCTGGGTGGGAGCGCCATCCGTGTGTTCTGACGGTTCATTATATCATGTCCTTGGGTACCGCGCAGCGGGAGCAGGACGATGGTCATAGTTAAATAATATGACTGCAACGCAGCCATTATATCATCAATGACGCTTGCAGGAAAGCGCCTGCCGCGGTAAAATACAATAAAACTGCTGCGGAGGTGCTGCCGCGTGCTGCTCCTTTATGTCGTTATCTTTTTGGTCCTGCTGATATTTCTCTTCGCCTGGGTCTTTTTCCGCAAGGCGTTTCACCGCCCGCCTGTGAAAGACCTGACAGATAAGGATGCCCTGCTCACTTCGGAATGGTTTTCCTATACGCCGGTCCTGGAACCGGCGCTGGACTGGTTCGGAAAACAGCCTTGGGAGGAAGTGGAGATCACTGCCGGGGACGGATGCTCCCTGAAAGCCCTCTGGCTTACCAGGAAAGGTGCAAAGGCCTGTCTAGTCCTGCTACATGGTTACGGCGGTCTGCCGCAAAACTTCTCCGTCGTCGCTCATTGGGCGGCCAAGCAGGGCTGGTCTCTTCTGCTTCCCTACGCCCGCGCCCACGGGAAAAGCGGCGGCGAATACTGCACCCTGGGCCTGCTGGAAGCGGATGATTGCAGATTGTGGGCGGAAAAAGCCGCAGAACTCGGCGGGGACAGGGCAAGGATCCTTCTTCTGGGCAGCGGCATGGGAGGCTTTACCGTCCTCCATGCGATCTCCAAATCGCTTCCCGCCGCAGTCTGCGGCGTCGTGGCCGACGGGGCCTTTGCCTGCCCCAGGGAGATGCTGCGCCGCGTCATGAAGGAAGAAATGCGTATGCGCGTCTTCCCCCTGCTGCAGATCGTCTGCCTCTTTGCCCGTATCCTCTGGAAAAAGGGTCTTGGCAGCGTGGACCTCCGGGAAGCCCTGAAGGAAGAGAAGGGCGTCCCTGTGCTTTTCATCCACGGAAAAAAGGACATGCGCGTCCCCTTTGCCTGGACGGAGGAGATGAGCAAGGCCTGCGCATCCCCCAAAGCGGTCTTCCTGTCTGAAAACGCCGGGCACGGCGCTTCCTGCCTGGCCGACGGAGAGACCTATTTCAACCGGCTGAAGCAGTTTGCCGCTCCCCTGATTTCCACCGCAAATTCTTCCCAAATGCCTTGACATCCGCCATAAGCTGTGCTATTTTATAACAGCTGCGGCATTTGGAGAAGTACCCAAGAGGCCGAAGGGGCTCCCCTGCTAAGGGAGTAGGGCGTGTTGAGCGCCGCTCGGGTTCAAATCCCGACTTCTCCGCCAAAATCCCGGAATCGCGTCCTGCGATTCCGGGTCTTTTTGTTATTTTTGCCTAATTCGGCGAAAAGGATGGATTGACTTTCGCTTTGAAAGCGGTTACTATAAAGAAAATAATAAAATCAGGGAGGTAACCGTATGAATCTTTTTGAAAAATACGATCGCATCGCAGCCCGCAACTCCATTTCCCAGTTCTGCCCGCCCCGCTGCTTCGAGCTGGCCGGACAGCAGTTCGATTTCGTCATCGATACCGGAAAGGAAACCGGCGACATCCATCTGGACCTGGTGGACCGGAACCGCCTGACCTGGAGCATCCACAGCGGTGCACAGACCGGCGAGACCGAACGCTACGAAGTCCGCAAGGCTGACGACGATACCTATCTCCTCACCTACTGCGTCAAGGAGCCCAGGGCCAACCACACCTTCGTTATCGACCTGGAGCAGGGCCTTGTGACCTTCCTGCGCTGCAGCGTGGGCGAGAACGCCTATTACCCCTATCTGATCGACAGCCATTGGGGCTTCGGCTACATCAAGGTGGAGGGCGAGGAGCATACGGATCTCCGCCGTCACGGCTTCACCGACGACGTGATGGGCACCGGCGTCCGCTGGGTCTACGGCCACAACATGTCCACCACCCACGTTTACCACAATTCCAACTGGTACCGCATCCAGTACGCCGCCCGTCAGTCCGGCACCAGCGGCATCAGCAGCATGATGGGTTCCCTCCCCGGCTCCGATGAGCCCGCCGATTACGTGAAGATCAAGGACGGTATCTACATCGTCAGCGCCACGGAGCAGAACATGGAGAAGATCCTGGGCGCCAAGATGGGCTTCCGCAGCGACACGCTCCTGTTCCTGGACAACTGGAACCGGATGTACAGCGTAGGCCGCGGCTACGGAACCATGACCCGCGAGGGCTCCCCCGACGGCGAGATCTTCTGCATGATCGGCAAGTATGCCTCCAAGCCGGAGATCGAAGAACACATGTTCACCGATCCGAATCCCTATCAGGTGTGATCAACAAGTAAAGACTGTTTCGAGCCTGCCGCGAGTGCGGCAGGCTCGTTTTTTCAATAGATGCGGTAATTGCCGCTGAGGGCCAGCAGCGTGAAGAAATAGAGGCAGTTATCATAATAGCGGCGTTTGTCCTTTCGCATGGGCATGCGGAAGAAGCTGCGGACGGCTTCCAACCGATGCGCACCATTGGAAGCCAGGGACGCGCAGGCCCAGGTGGACTTCATCCCCGGAGGATGCATGATCGGTTCCGCTTCAAAGATACTCCCGTCCGGAAACAGCACATGCTCTGAGGCTTCCGGATGCTCATATACGAAGCTCTGAAGCGTATTTGCAAAGTCATTCTGCCAAGGGTCCTTGCCAAACCAGATATGGTCCAGAGAAATGTTGATGGCCACCCGGTAGGCGTCGCTGAAATAGCAGCGACCCAGGTTCGCCCAGGGGTTATCCTTCTGCGCCTCCGGCACGGGAAGCGGATGTCCGTCAAAGTCGCTCATATTGGGAGCCAGTCCCGTCTTCCAGGAACAGGCGACGTGCAGGTACCTTCGGCTGTTGCGGGCGGCTTCCCGCCAGAAGGGGCGGTCTTCCTCGTCTGCCCAAAGGGCAAACAACTCGTAAAAATGGGGCAGATGGTAGGAAGGATCGGTGAAGTCGGCTTCCGGAACGAATTTGATCAGCTTTGTCTCCGGATCCCACATGGGCCCGCCCACGAGCTTACCGTCCACGGTCTCCGCCCGGTTGTGTATGCAGGCATGGAGGATGCGCCTTGCCTGTACGCTGTAATCCAAGGGCGGAGCCCCGTCTCCCCAGCGGTGGGAGGCGAAAAACAGGGCCATGGCATAGTATTCTTCCCCGTCCGGCGCGGGGCCCTGTGCCCGGCGGCTCCCGTCCAGATTGCAGCTCCAGGCGAAGTAGTCCTTGTAAGGGCCGTCCTCATGGCGCATGTAGCGGAGGCTCCAACGCCATACCTTGTCAAAGACATCCTTATCGTTCATCTGCACGGCCATCATCATGGCGTAGGACATGCCCTCCGTGCGGACGTCGTCGTTGCCCGTGTCGGTGAAATAGGCCGTATCCGGGTCCGTTTCCCCATAAATGGGGTATTCCCCGCCGATCAGCTCTCCCCAGGCTTCGTGGACGCGAGCTTCGATCTCTTCCTTTTGGAACCCGGCTTCGGCGAAAAGGTTGGGATATACTCTTTCTTCCATATCAGTCCAACTCCCAGATAAAAGCGGCGCTGTCGCTCAGCTCGATTTCTTCCGGCGTCATCTCTGCCCGGAATGCGTTTTTCATCATCGGCATCGCCATCCGATCCGCGCTGACGGCGGTACGGGAATAGGCGGCAGGCTCGCTCCAATTGTACTCGATCCGCTGCAGCTGCCCCAGGGTCACGCCGGAGGCGGCGCAGAGGATCTCCGCCTTCCCCCTGGCATTGTCCGCCGCTGCTTTCAGCAGACGGCTGTTGACCGCTTCGGGCTCCTTCACGGTGAAGCTGACGTTCAGCTCCGGCTGCACGCTTAAGCTGCCGATGGCGCTCAGGGTCTCGCCCAGAAGCTTCATATCCAGGTCGAAGGCGAGCTTCATGCCGCTGCGGCACACATAACCGTCGAATACCTGGACGTAGTTCCCTTTGTCATTCTGTTCGCTGCGATAGTCGGCGCGGATATGGAAGGAGGTAGTCTTCAGTTCTTCCTTTGCAAATCCGGCCTTGATAAGCGCCTGGGTCAGTTCCTCGATCTGCTCTGAGGATAGGGACACGGCACGCTCATATACCTCGTTCTTGGCCTCCAGCTCCAGCCCGATCACGACGTAATCCGGCTTTACGCGCAGGCTTCCCACGCCTTTGACTGCGATCGTCCTGCTCATTGTATCCTCCTTTGCTTACTGATATCAGGAATGCTTCTGACGCTTGTTCTCCAATTCCTCCCAGGCGGCCTCCCGCTCCGCATCGTCCTTTCTGTGGGTGAAATAGGCCGCCAACAGAAATACGGCTGCCAGGAAAGCGGCCACAGCGAAGAACAAGGCCGTAAACGCCGTTCCCGAATCCCGCTGGCGAAGCAGGATGAAGGCGGCAAACAGGCACACGCACAGAAAGGCAAACAGGACGGTCATAAACAGCACCGGGCCTTTCCCCAGGACCATGATGGACTTTCTCTTCTTTTTCATCCTCCGGCCTCCTTCCCCGCCGAAAACCGGCGGTATGATCTTACTTTTGATATAGTTTTATCACAATGGTTCCCGTATCGCAATCGAATTCAGCAAAAACATAGGATATTCATACCTTTTCCTTCTGAAAAACATAAGGAATCTTTCATAGTGACCCCATTGATTTGAGCCTGGTTCGGCTTTATAATATTTGTTGGAATCGTATAAGCAGATTCCGCTCTGGATATGGCTGATTAATGAAAAATACATAAAAAGAAAGGAAGCAAAACCATGGCTGTCTTTGAATTCAGTTTCTTCTCCAGCAGTATGCACCGCAACACCGAGGTCACCGCCTGCATCCCCGCCGGCGGCCCCATGTTCCCCGGTACGCCTCCCGCGCCCAAGACTCCCCTGCGCCTCCTGATCCTGCTCCATGGCTACTCCGGCTCTCATGCCGACTGGGTCAGGGGCAGCAGCATCGACCAGCTGGCTACCATGCACCATATGGCAGTCTTCTGCCCCTCCGGTGAAAACAGCTTTTACATCGACGATCCCTCCCGCGACGCCATGTATGAGCAGTTCATCTGCCGGGAGCTTCCCAAGTTTGCCCGCGAAGTCTTCCATATCTCCGACAAGGTGGAAGACACCTTCATCGGCGGCCTCTCCATGGGCGGCTACGGCGCCATCCGCAACGGCCTGAAGAATCCTGACGTTTTCGGCGGCATCCTTGCCTTCTCCTCCGCCCTCATCACCGACGGCATCTCCAAGATGCCCGACGAGCCCCAGCCCGCGCCTGCAGGACAGCCCAGAGGCGGCGGCATGGACATGTCCATCGAATACTTCATCCACACCTTCGGCAAGCCCAGCAAGATCCTTGGCAGCGACGTCGATCCCAAGGCCCTTGCCAAAAAGCTGATGGAAGCAGATGGGCCGAGGCCCAAGCTGTACATGGCCTGCGGCTCCGAAGACTTCCTGATCGAGCCCAACCGGGACCTGCACAAGTATTTCGAGGAAGTGGGTTATCCCCACTACTACGTGGAGGGCCACGGCACCCACAGCTGGGAGTATTGGAACAAACACATCACCGATTCCCTGAACTGGATCGACGGCAAGCTGGAAGAAGCGAAAGAGAACTGAGAAAGGCAAACATCGAATCATGAGTTATGAAGCGCTGTTCACGCCGCTGAAGATCGGCGGCACCACCATCAAAAACCGCATCATCATGTGCGCCATGGGCGGCACCAGCCCCGTGGGCTTCGACGGCAAATTCGTGGAAAAGACCAAGCCCTATTTTCTGGCGCGGGCTAAGGCCAACGTGGGCCTTATGATCCCCGGCGTCACCTCCGTAGGCGGGCGGGGCCGCTGGCTCTATGAGAGCGAGGACCTCTTTCTGGGGCCGATGAAAAGCCTCATGGAGGATATCCACGCCTACGGCAGCAAGTTTTTCCTCCAGCTGGGCGCGGGCTTCGGCCGCTCCCAGATGGTCTTCCCCGGCATGGATAAGATGCCGGAGGAGATGCTGAAGGCCAGCATGGTCGCCCCCTCCGACGGGCTACCCAACGTGTGGGACCCCAATATCAAGCACCGCGGCCTCACCCGCGAGGAGATCTATGAGATCATCGACGCCTACGGCAAGGCGGCAGCTCTCTGCCAGAAGGCCGGGATCGACGGTGTGGAGATCCATGCCGTACACGAGGGCTATCTGCTGGATCAGTTCGCCATGGCCAACATGAACCATCGGACGGACGAATTCGGCGGCAGCCTGGAAAACCGGCTGCGCTTCGCCTGCGAGATCATCAAGAGCATCAAGGCTGCCTGTGGGCCGGACTATCCGGTTTCCGTGCGCTACAGCGTGGCCAGCAAGATCCGCAATTTCAACGAAGGCGCCCTTCCCGGCGAAAACTATGTGGAATTCGGCCGCAGCATGGAGGAAAGCCCCTCTGCCGCTCGTATCCTGGAAGCCGCCGGAGCCGACCTGCTGAATGCGGACAACGGCTCCTATGACTCCTGGTACTGGGCCCATCCCCCGGTGTATATGCCCATGGCCTGCAACCTGCCGGAGGTCACCTACCTCAAGAACTTCGTGAATATCCCCGTTGCCTGCGCCGGGCGCATGCACGACCCCGAAATCGACGCCAAGGCAATCGAAAACGGCCAGATCGACGCCGTCGGCGTCGCCCGTCAGCTGCTCTGCGACCCCCAGTGGTGCGACAAGATCCGCGCCGGCAAGCTGGAGGACGTGCGTCCCTGCATCGCCTGCCACAACGGCTGCTTTGCCATCAGCCACTTCAAGGGCACGCCCACCGGCTTTGGCAGGATGGGAGAATGCGCCCTGAACCCGGTCACCATGAACGAGGAAGCTATGGAGCTCAAGCCGGCGGCGGTCGTGAAGAAGGTGGCCGTGGTGGGCGGCGGTATCGGCGGCATGGAGGCAGCCCGGCTGCTGAAGCTGCGGGGCCATCAGGTGACTCTGTATGAAAAGAGCGGCGAGCTGGGCGGCGCTTTCATTGCCGCGGCTGCCCCCTCCTTCAAGGAGCAGGACAAGAAGCTGCTGCTCTGGTACAAGCGCCAGCTGAAGGAGCTGGACGTGGACGTGCGTCTGAACACGGCAGTCGACCCCGCAAAGGTGGACGAGCTGGGCGCCGACGCCGTGATCGTGGCTACGGGCGCACAGCCCCGCAAGCTGCCCATCCCCGGCTTTGATGGCCCCAACACCATTGAGGCCATCGACTATCTCCGGGATCGGAAGCAGGCGGGCGACAAGGTCGTCATCATCGGCGGCGGCCTCACCGGCTGTGAGATCGCCTATGATCTGGCCCTGAAGGGAAAGAAGCCCGTCATCGTCGAAATGCAGGACGATATTCTGAAGGTCCCCGGTCTCAGCGCCGCCAACTCCAACATGCTGCGGGAGATCATCCGTTACTACGGCATCGAGGTCCGCCTCTCCTCCTCCCTGAAAGCGATTACCTCCACAGGCGTCGTCCTTTCCGAGGAAAGCGGAGAAGTCAGCCTGGATGCGGACAGCGTGATCCTATCCGTGGGTTATGTTCCGGAAATGAAATTCAATGCGGAAGATCCCCGTGTCCGCGTCATCGGCGATGCGGAGAAGGTGGGCAATCTGCTGACCGTCATTCGTGCAGCTTACGCTGCGGCCTACGCGATTTGATCATAAAGGAGCATTACCATGGGAAAAATCAATCTGACCCCCGGAACGCCCTTCGAGGGCAAAATGACCTTTCCCCCTCCCGCAGGCGTCATTCTGAACAACACGAATTCGAATACCACCATTCCGCCCCATCAGCCCGTGCTCTGCAAGGGCGTTCTGGCGGACGGCAAGGAAGACAGCTGGCTGGAATACGTGCCCGAAGAGCTGCCCGCCGGGAAGAAGCCGCCTCTCATCATTTCCTGCCACGGCGGCGGCGCCAGCGCCGACCTGCAGTTCAACGAGAACTCCTGGTGGTGCGTATGCGAGGCGGAGGGGGCCATCGCGGTCTTCCCCAACGCCGGCGGCAAAACCCGCGCCTGGCTCAGCGAGGATCCCCCTGAGGCGCCCGCGCAGCCCGGTCCCCGCGCCGGCGGCCTGATGGACGCCTTCGCCGGTTCTGCGGACGGCCGCGCCAGCGAGGAGAACCACCACATCAAGTTCCTGAAGGCCCTCATCGAAGAGATGAAGAAAAAGTATGACATCGACGAAGGCCGCGTCTATATGCAGGGCATGTCCATGGGCGATATCATGACCATGATGTTCTCCCGCGTTTGCGGCCATCTCCTAGCCGCCGCCGACTGCACGGCGGGCCCCTCCCCTGAGACCGCACTGTTCAACGAGGACGGCAGCCTGAAGGGCTATGATTGCCCGGTGCCCATGTACCAGTCCCGCGGCGAGCTGGACAACATCGTCGTCGCAAAGCGCCCCGGCCAGGAAGTCACCACCCGCCAGGACGTGAACGCGGGCAACCGGGAATTCTGGCTGCGGGTCAACGAGTGCGACGACCTGCCCCGCCTGGCCATCCGCGGCGTCAACAACTTTGCCTTCTACACCGGCAAAAAGGCCAATCTGGTCTACCGCGACGTGAAGCACCGCGGCCACGGGCAGACCCTGGACGACTCCTTCTGGGCCTGGGAGACCCTCTTCAAGTATTGCCGCCGCAACCCCGACGGCAGCGTCACCTGCTACGATTCCGATTTCACCTCCACCGGCGACAAGACCGCCGTGGCCATCTGCGACGGTGCACAGTATGCCTATGTGCGCAACCACAAGGTGAAGCTGGAAGCCCCGGTCTTCTCCGAGGCCCTGACGAATATGGACTTTGCTACCAGGGAGCAGGTCGAGGTCAAACGTGACCTTTACGTGCCCGTCAGCGCTCTGAGCCAGTTCTTCGGCGCGGAGGTGGAGCTCATCAAGGACGGCAAGGGTGCGATCATCCGCACCAAGGAAGAGGAGTTTGAGGTCGTTTCCGAAAGCGTGGCCTGCCTCCACGGCGGATTCCTGGAAGCCATGTTCATGCCTGCCCGGATCCGGGACGGCGTCCTCTTTGTGCCCCTCCGCTGGTTCGCGGAGGTCATCTTCCGCCGCTTCGTCACCGAATGTGACGGCGCGCTCTACTTCTCCGGTCACTACGGCGAAATGAGCAAGGATATGGCCTATCTCATCAAGCAGATCCTGGCCTGATCCTACAAAAGCTGCGGGCGGCTGGCCCACATAGGTCAGCCGCCCGCTGTCACAATAACCGTTTCTTACAGAAAGGAGTTCTCTGCATGCTGGAAGCGAAAAACTTCATTTCCCTTTCCGACGCGCCCTTCTCCCGGCGCGGCTCCTACCTGGGCTTCTTCATGGACCCCAACGGCGTGGAGCTTTACGGCAAGCCCAAGCTCTATATCAGCAACGTCCGGGGCAACGGTCCCTATCGTCAGATCCAAGCGCAGATCATCAAGGACGGCCAGCCCCTGCCCACGGTGATCTCCTCCACGGAGAGCGAGGTCATTCTGGAGAGTGAGGCCGGTTCCTTCCGTTTCTGCATCGGCGAGCGGAAGTTCATCCGCATCAAGGGCACCGACGGGCTCACCCTGCGCCTCACCCCCAAGGTGGGCGGCTTCGGCGGCCTGGTCATGGACATGAAGGACGGCACCTGGCAGTTCAGCTTCAACACCACCACGGCGCTGCTGATTCCCTTCACCGGCAAGCTGCAGGGGCGGGCCGCCATGAGCGGCAGCCTGGCCGGAGCACTCTCCGCCAGCTTCGACATCGCGCCGGATGAAAGCGGCGTGGTGGATGTGGGCATTGAGGAGTACTTCATCCCCGACGCAGTTCACCGTCCCCTGGAGGAGTATCCCTCCTATGAGGAATGCGTGCGCAGCTATCAGGAGGAGTTCGACGCCTTCTGCGAGGAAGTCTGCCCCAGCATCCCGGAGCCCTGGGAGGAAATGCGCCGGAAGGCTCTCTGGATCATCTTCGGCCTGATGGTGGAGCCGGATGGCGGCGAGACCATCTTCAAGCACAGCATGATCAAAATGCTCCACGGAACCTTTGAGCACGTCTCCGGCTGGCAGCAGGCCATGCACGTCATCTGCCTCAGCGATCACGATCCGAAGCTCTGCTGGACGATCCTCCGGGGCCTCTTCGACTATCAGGACGCCAACGGCCGCATCGCCGACATCATCATGGACGCCAACTGGGCCCGCAACGCCCTGAAGCCCCCCATCCAGGGGCTTGCGCTACACTGGCTGCTGGACAACGACCCGAAGCTGGAGGCCGTTTCCATGGAGGACGCCAAGCATATCTACCAGGGCCTGGTCCGCTGGAGCGAGTATTTCTTCCGCTGCCGCGACCTGAACCGGGACGGCATTATGGAGAATGCCGGCGCCATGGAAACCGGCTGGGAGGACGCGCCTTACTTCAACGTGGGCTTCCCGCTGGCCTCCCCCGATATGAACGCCTATCTTGCCATCCAGCTGGAAGCCCAGGCGCGGCTTGGGCGGCTGGTGGGCGAGGAAGAAGCCGTCTGCGCCGATTTCGAAGCCCAGTCCAAGGCGCTGATCCAGCGCATCATCACAAACTGCTGGGACGGCGAAAAGTGGAGCGCCTACAATTCCGAGACCGGCAAGCGCTCCAACACAAATACCATCAGCCTCATGGGCGCGCTGATCCTGGGCAAGCGTCTGCCTGATGAAATCATCGAAAAGACCATCCGGCGGCTCATGGAGAAGGATAAATACCTGACGCCCTACGGCTTTGCTTCCGAAGCGGTGGACAGCCCCTATTTCAACCATGCCTTTGCTCAGGGCAGCATCATTCCTCCCGCCCAGCTCATCTTCTGCCTGGCGCTGGAAGCCTGCGGCCGCTTCGACATGGCCAGAGAGGCCGGTCTAAGGTATATCCTGAACCTGAAGGAAAACGGCCTGTTCCATACCCACAACGCCCTCACCGGCAAGCCGGAGCGGGGCATGGTGGCCCTGGACGAGAAGTTCCTTTTCTGGTCCGCCTGGTCCTCCTCCATCTACCTGTTCATGGCAAAGCGTTACGGAACCACCTGATAAGATTCGGGAGCACCGCCGATGCGGTGCTCCCGATTTTCTTACCTGTTGAAGGCGGCGATGACCGCTTCCATGACGGCGCTTCGCAAGCCGCCCTTTTCCAGGGCGCGGACGCCCTGGATGGTGGTCCCGCCGGGGGAACACACCTCGTCCTTGAGCTGGGCGGGGTGTTTTCCCGTCTCCAGCATCAGCTTTGCGGAACCGGAAACCGTACCCGCCGCCAGATCCAGGGCAAGGGCCCTGGGAAGGCCGCAGGCAACGCCGCCGTCTGCCAGCGCCTCGATGAAAAGGTCCACGAAAGCAGGGCCGCAGCCGGAAATACAGGCCCCGGCGTCCATCAGCCGCTCCTCGATCCGGATGAAGCGTCCGGCGGCGGACATGGCTTCCAGGAACCGCTGTTCCATTTCCCCGGTCACTTCCCCACTGCAGGAATAGAGGATGATCCCTTCCCCGATGGATACGGGGGTGTTGGGCATGATGCGGATGATGGGCACGCTCTCTCCCAACATCTCCTTGAGCCTGGCGATGGAGGTCACGGCAGCCATGCTGACGACCACCGTGATTCGGTTTTGCCGCGCCAGCGCCTCCCGGAGCTCCGGCGTCACATCCGGAAGCATCTGGGGCTTGACGCCCAAAAACAGATAATCGGACTGAATGGCGCCGCAATTGTCCGTCACTTCCCCGCCGATCTTTTCCCGGAGGGCAATTGCCTTTTCCTTTCCTCGGTTAGCGAGAAGGAGGTGGTTCGTTTCTTTTTTCGCGGCGGCGGAAGCCAGGGCCGAGCCCATATTCCCCGTTCCGATGAAACCCAGCGTCAGCATAGTATCACTCCCGTTTACTTTACTAGTTCCTGCCCCATCTCGAAGGCCCTGCGGCAATCCTCCGGGAACACCTTTTCATGCTTTTCCTGCCGACGAGGCACGTCGAACATGTCCCCCACATAGAGATCATAGTTGTCAAACTGCAGGGTCTCTGTTGCGCAGACGACCTTCGTTTCCCCGAAAAAGCGCTCAAAAGTACTCTTGTGCCCGCCGATCAGGCTGTCGTAAAAATGCTCGTCGGGACAGTTCATGGTGTAGATAAGTCCCACCTTCACCTTCTTGTCATAGGCGCAGGCGCCGTCACGCCGGTACATGAGGCCGGGGAACCACAGGCGCTCGAAGAGGTTGCGGACCATTCCCGGTACGTCCCCAAAGTAGACAGGGGCAGAAATGATGATCGCATCCGCTTCCAGGCTCCGATTCAGGATATCGGTCAGATCATCCTTTACGGCGCAGCGGCCGAAGCTCTTACCGCCCAGGCGTTTGCAGGCAAAACAGCTGCGGCAGCCGGTGGCATTCAAGTCGATAAGGTGGATGAGTTCCGTTTCCGCGCCTGCGGCAGCCGCGCCCTTCAGCGCATGCTCCAGCATCTGGGCGGAGTTCCAGTTCTTGCGGGGGCTTCCGTTCATGCCGATAACTTTCATGATCGTGCTCCTTTCGATTGTTTTTGACTATTATACCCGGTTCCCGGTAAAATGCAAGTGCTCCGGCATTTACCGGACAGAGGCGTAGTCACGCTTTCCGGGATGCAAAAGCTTGCAAGCTACAGAAATCTGTGATATGATAAACAAAGCAGACGGGATAACCCGTTTTCAATTTGAAATTCTATAATAGGAGGTACCTATCATGCAGGAAGTATATGATTTTCTGAAGAAGGCCGGCACCTACTATCTGGCCACCGTGGAGGGGGATCAGCCCCGCGTGCGCCCCTTCGGCACCGTGAACATCTTCGACGGCAAGCTCTACATCCAGACCGGCAAGATCAAGCCCTGCTCCAAGCAGATGGCTGCCAATCCCAAG
>JAEEGK010004037.1_pt1 | contig 36204 bp, 34 predicted proteins | sample 8958771 | NCBI WGS metagenome assembly JAEEGK01 (sample SAMN16246547, study PRJNA631951) | gut metagenome | biome: gut microbiome; feature: rumen; material: SC-attached | host: Bos | place: Iran: Karaj | collected 2018-10 | reverse complement strand
GGCGGCCGAGGCGGGCGGCCGGATGGCCGCCGCCCGGCGCCTGCCCCCGGGGGCGAAACCCGACTTCGAAATCGTGCAGGCCGACACCACACAGGCCCTGTTCGAGGCGCTTCGGCAGAAGCTCTCGCTCGTGGCCCTGGCCATCGGCCTGGTCACGATGCTTGGGGCCTCGATCGGCTTGATGAACAGTCTGTTGGTCTCGGTCAAAGAAAGGACCCGCGAGATCGGCACGCGCCGGGCGCTGGGTGCCCGGGCGCGCGACATCGCCGGTCAGTTCCTGATGGAATCGGTCCTCATCGGCCAGGCCGGCAATGTCGCCGGCACCGTCCTCGGCCTCGCCTTCGGCGGCCTCACGGCCTGGGCCCTCGACGGCCGCTTTACCGTCCCCTGGGGCTGGCTGATCGCCGCCCTTCTCCTGTCGCTGGTCGTCAGTCTCGTTTCGGGCCTTCTCCCGGCCCGCCGCGCCGCCGCCCTCGATCCCGTCGAAGCCTTGCGGAGTTTTTGACCGTGTACCCCCCCCTTTTTTCCGCTGCAACGGAAAGAGTCGGGCTAAAGCTTCTCTACCACTGCTCGTAGTGGATGCGTTCGGGCTTCCACTTGTCCTTGGGCTGTTCGTCGCTGGCGGGGTAGCCGACGGCAACGGCGCAATAGGGCAGGAAGTTGTCGGGCAAGCCCAGTTCGCGTTTCATCGTCAGGAAGCGGACGGGGTCGGGATAGGATGCCGTCCACACGGCGCCGAGGCCGAGCGATTCGGCGGCCAGGAGGAAGTTCTCGGTGCAGGCGCCCATATCGTCGCGCCAGGTGCCGTTCGGACGGGTGACGGGGTCACCGTCCGGGTTGTTGCGCGGCGGACGGGTGACGGTCGTATCGGCGCAGAACACCACGACGGCGGCGGCCGAATTGAAGGTCTTCAGATTGAAATTGTTCTCGAAAATGCGGCCGAACTGCGATTTGTCGGTCACGACCACGAAGTGCCACGGCTGGATGTTCGAACCGGAGGGAGCAGCCATGGCGGCCTTCAGCATGGCCTCCATATATTCGGCCGGAATGGCCTGGTCGGTGAAGGAGCGCACGCTCTTGCGGCTCATGATGGTCTTGATGGTTTCGTTCTCCACGCCAACCGCTGGCTTTACGACTTCTTTGTTCCCGCAAGACGACGCAATCAGCGATGCCAAAACGGTTGCAATGGTCAAAAGAAATTGTTTCATGGGATGAAGTTTTTGATTTACGGCAAATTTACAAAAAAACGCTGCAACCGACGCAATTGATAATTAGCCGCTTACGACAAGTGATCCCCCTCAAATCGAGGGGGATCACTTTGCGTAAGTCATTGACTGACTGATGTGTACATTGCAGCGAAAAATGGATGCTTCGCTGTTGAGCAAGTGGATTTCCGCTGTCAGATAATCTCGAAGGTGGAGGCGGAGGCCCAGCCTTGGCGGCCGTCGGCGATTTCGACTTTCGTCCAGTCGCCGACGCTGTCGAGCAGGCGGACTTTCGTGCCTTCGTGGAGGACGAAGACCGTATTGCCGCCGTCGGCGGGGGAACTCTTCACGGAGCAGACGGGCGCAGTGACGATGGCGCTGTCCTGGCGCGTGACCGCCCGCCGCTGTTGCAGCGAGAAGAGGAAGGTGCCGATGGCCAGGACGAACAGGACGCAGGCCACGATGAACGAGACGCGCCGAAGCGCCAGCGAATCACCGTGCCGGAAGACCAGCAGCAGGATGCCGATGAGCAACGCCAGGGCGAGGGTGATCCACGCCCAGGTGTCGGCCGCGCAGGCCTGCCGCAGGTTGCGGAACCACGACAGAAGCACGAACTCGGGGACGGCATCGATGCGGTCGAGCGTCAACTCCCGGGCGATGGCCAGGTTGTTGGCGGCGTCGGCGTGCGACGGCTTGAGTTTGAGCGCCCGCTCGTAGTAGAGGATCGCGTGGGCGTTGTCTTCGAGTTTGAAATAGGCGTTGCCGATGTTGTAGAACAGGTCGGCGCTTTCGAGGCCTTCCTGTTCGATGGCCAGATAGCCGTCGAGGGCGTTCTGCCACTGTTCGGCGGCGAAGGCTTCGCCGGCCTGCTGCCAGCGGGTGGCTGCGTCGTCCTGCGCGGAGGCCGGGGCCGCGGAGAGGCCCAGGGCGAGCAGCAGGGCGACAAGCGCCGCGCCTGCCTTCGCGCCCGGCTTCCGGCCGGCCTTGGCGTTCTTCAGCTGGCCTTCGATGTCGGAGATGACTTTCACGGCTTCGTTGTATTCGTTTTCCTTTTGTGTCTGGGCGCTTTCGGGCGCGTAGCGGGCGAATTCGCACTTGTCGATCAGGGCGGTGAGCGCGTCCACGCTTTCTTCGCGGACGCCGCCTTCGCGGAGTTTTTCGCTGATGGTTTCCTTCGACAGATCGGCGGCGGGAATCATCAGTTTATCGGAAACATAGCCCAGCAGGGCCTTGTGCAGTTCTTCGTAGTAGGCACTTCCCAGATTCTGGTGGAGATAGCCTTCGGCGCTCTTGAGCCGCGCCCGGGCCATCTTGTTGGCCCGGCGGTTCTTCGAACCGGCCACGTCGGCGCGGCGCGCCTGCCGGCGCCGGAGGATCAGGCTGGTCAGCAGGCAGGCGAGGGCGATCACGCCCAGGAGAATGAAGAACAGGGGAGAACCGGCGAAGAAGGCGCCCTTCTTCTTGAGGTGGCCGTCGCCGAGGGCGATGTAACGGATATCCTCGCGCAGGCTGCGCACACCCTGCCGGTTGGTCCCGGCCACGGCGATGCCGCCGCCGGTGATCTCTTCACCCTTTTCGACGGTCACGGGGATTTCGCCCGTCGACGTGGTGACATACTTGCCGTGGGCGTTGTCGTAGTAACTGTATTCGATCGACGGAATCACGAAATCGCCGTGGCTGCGGGGGATGAACGGATACTCGAAGGTCTTCGAGCCGTTCGTGCCGCTGGCGGAAGTCTTGTCGGTGCTCTTCAGGTCATAGACCTCGAAATCCGGCGGGAAGTCGACCTTCGGCGCCTCGAGCATCGAGAGGTTGCCGTTGCCGGAAATCGTGACGAGCAGCGAGCCGGCCTCGTTCGACTTGAGGTCGTCCTTGCTCAGTTTGGCGGTAATCTTGAAGTCGCCCACGCCGCCCTTGAACGAGGCCGGCGCGCCTGCGGGCAGATCCTGCACGTTGACCTGGAGGGTCGGCGTGCTGATGCGTTTGCGCAGGGTCTGATATTGGTCGAAGAAGTCGTCGAAAATGGAGAGCGGGCTGCCGCTCGAGGTGCGGACCCGCACCTGGCACACCATCTCGGCCGGATCGATCGACAGCGTGCCGCTCTGCTGGGGAATCAGCACCCACTGGCGCAGCAGGGCCGCGTTGTAGATGGTTCCGTTCACGTTTTCACGCTTGAATTCCAGGTTGTTGACCGACACGGTCTCCTTACTCCAGAAGCCGTTGAAAGTCGGGAACTTGATGTCTTCGAAGCCCGCGATGTCGGCGCGGGTGTAGATCTTCAGCGTGGCGGTAATGGGTTCGCCCTTGACCACCCGGGTCTTGCCCAGTGACAGGCGCAGGAAGATGTCCTGGTTGGAGACGGTGCCCGTGACGGCGGGATCGTTCTGCTGGACGTTGCCCTGTTGCCCCTGCTGGTTCTGCTGCCCCTGGTTCCCCGATCCGGCGGTGCCGGCGTTGTTCTGGCCGCCGGCGACGACCTCGATCTTGAGGGTAGGCGAGGTCACGGCCTGCTTCCCGACGGTGGCGGTAGCCGCCGCAATCGTGAAGGTGCCCGTGTGCTTGGGCTGCAGGACGTAGGTGACGGTTTCCTGATGGGTGGACGTGCGTTTCCCGTTGATGATGTTGGTGCTCGACATCGAACCTTTCTGCGGGCCCCAGACCACGTCGAAATCGTCGGTGCCGGGCCATTCGAAATCGCTCAGCTTGTCGTCGGCCGTAAAGACGATCCGGAACGTCTCGTCCTGTGAGACGACGCCCGGACCTTCGACTCTCAGCGTCTGCGCGGCGGCCGTCAGCGCGCCGCACAGCATCAGCAGGGTAAGAATGCGTTTTATCATCGTTCGATTACCAATTTTTCTCTTTCTGTTTGGACTTCAGTTTGGCGGCCTTTTCCTTCTTGACCTTGTCCTGGGTATCCTTCTCCTGGGCCTCGATGGCCTGCAGCATCTGCTGGGCGGCCTGCGGGCTTATCTTCGGCTGCTGCCCCTGCTGGGACTGCTGCTGCTGGTCCTGATTCTGATCCTGGTTCTGGTCTTGATTCTGCTGATCCTGGTTTTGATCCTGGTTCTGCTGATCCTGGTTCTGGTCGTCGTTCTTGTCCTGGTTCTGATCGTTATTCTGATTCTGATCCTGGTTCTGGTCTTGATTCTGGTCCTGGTTCTGCTGGTTGTCCTGACCGCCGCCGCCACCGTTCTGCTGTTCGTTCTCGAGCATCTTCTGGGCGTAGGCCAGGTTGGCCTTGGTCTCCATGTCGCCGGGGTTGCGGCGCAGGGCATTCTTGTACAGGTCGATGGCTTCCTGCCAGGAGCGCTGTTTCAGTTTGGAGGTGCCGGCGTTGTGGTAGGCGTCAGCGCCGTGCCTGCCTTTGGCGAGCGAGTCGAGCCCGGCCTGGTAGCAGCGGTCGGCTTCGGCATAGTTCTCCAGCCGGAAGCAGGTGTTGCCCAGGTTGTAATCGGCCGTCACAGACGTGGAGTCGGCCACCAGGGCTTTCTTATAGTTGATTTCGGCCTGCGGCCAGTGTTCCTTCCGGAAGTCGCGGTTGCCGCGGCGCACGCTGGCCCGTTCGCTCTGGGCGAAGCAGACCGTCGCGGAAAGCAGGCAGGCCAGGACAAGGAAGAGGAATCGTTTCATATCATTTGAACAATTTGCGGCGCGCCTTCCGTTCCGGAACCAGCAGTTCGAGAATCAGGAAGAAGAGCGCGATGCCGAAGAAATACATATACTGTTCGTCGAAGTCTTCGAACACCACGGAGTTGAATTGCTCCTTGTCGAGGGTGCGGATGTCTTCGATGATGGGGTTCAGGCCGAACTCGGCGTTGCCGGCGCGGACATACTTGCCGTTACCGGCGCCCGCGATCTCCTGCAGGATGTCTTCGTCGAGCCGGGTGACCACGATGTCGCCTTGCCGGTCTTTCATCAGGCTGCCGTTCTTGGGGATGGGCTTGCCCTGCGGCGAGCCCACGCCGATGCAGTAGATGCGGATGCCCTGTTCGGCAATGGCCTTGGCCGCCTCCACGGCTTCGCCTTCGTGGTCTTCGCCGTCGGTGATCAGGATGATGGCCCGCGAACGTTCGCTCTGCGTGCTGAAGCTGCGCGCCGAGGCCATCAGTGCCTCGGCCAGCGCGGTGCCCTGGATGGGCACGCTTTCCGTGTCGACGGTTTTGAGGAAGACTTTCGCCGACACGTAATCGGCCGTGATGGGCAGCTGGACGAAGGCTTCGCCGGCGAAGATCACCAGGCCGATGCGGTCGCCCTGCAGGCGGTCGACCAGCCGGGAGATGGCCAGTTTGGCCCGCTCCAGGCGGTTGGGCGAATAATCTTCCGCCAGCATGGAGTTGGAGACGTCGAGGGCGATGACCACTTCCACGCCCTGGCTCTGATGTTCCTTGAGCCGTGCGCCGAGCTGCGGCCGGCTCAGGCCCAGGACGAAGAAGAACCAGGCGAGGGCGAGCAGCGTGATCTTGAGCCAGCCCTTGCCGGTCGAGGCTTCGGGCATCAGCGTGGCCACCAGCTCCGGATCGCCCAGCCGGGCGATCCGCCTGCGGCGGGCCCGCAGATAGAGGGCGTACGCCACGAACAGCAGCGGAACGATCAGCAGCAGCAACAGATATTGACTTTGTGCCAGATAGACCATTACGGAACCCTCCTTAAAATGACAAAACGGAAGAGCAACTCGAGGAGCAGCGCCGCCAGCGCGATGAGCGCGAAGCGCATGAACAGTTCGGAATAGACCGGGAAACTGTCGATCGTGGTGCGGGTCTTCTCCATCTGGTTGATCTCGTTGTAGATTTCCATCAGTTTGGTGTTGTTGGTAGCCCGGAAATACTTGCCGCCGGTCCCTTCGGCGATCTGACGCAGCAAGTCTTCATCGATTTCCACCTTGACGTTCTGGACCTGCACGCCCCAGGGCGTCATGAACGGATACGGGGCCTCGCCCATGGCGCCGACGCCGATGGTGTAGACGCGCACGCCGTAGGTCTTGGCGATTTCGGCCGCCATCAGGGGCGACACTTCGCCGCTGTTATTCATACCGTCGGTCAGCAGAATCACCACCTTGCTCTTGGCGTCGGAATCTTTCAGGCGCGCCACGGCGGTGGCCAGGCCGTTGCCGATGGCGGTGCCGTCGTCGATCAGGCCGGTCTCGATCTCCTTCATCAGGTTGATCAGGGTGGCCCGGTCGGTGGTCAGCGGCGCCTGGGTGTAGCTTTCACCGGCGAAGACCACGATGCCCATCCGGTCGGCCGGCCGGCTGGCGATGAATTCCATCGCGATGTCCTTGGCGGCGCCGATGCGGTCGGGCTTGAAGTCCCGGGCCAGCATCGAGGTGGAGACGTCCATCGTCAGCACGATGTCGATGCCTTCGGTATCTACTTTCTCAAAGTTCTCCGACGAACGCGGGCGGGCGATGGCCACGATCAGGGCGGCCAGCGCCACCATTCGGAGGATGAAGGGGATGTGCCGCGACCAGGCGAGGATGCGGCCGTTGCCGTCGTCCCACTGCGCGGCGTCGGGCACCGTCAGCGACGGCTGCCGGCCCCGCAGGGTGCGCCACAGGTAGAGCGCGATCAGCGGGATGAGCAGGAGCTCCAGCCAGAGGAGTTGCGGGTATTCGAAAAACATGCTATTCCTCCTCCTCTTCCACTTGTTTCATATACGTCTCGTTGACGAAACGGACGGCCGTCGGGATGGCGTTCTCGTTTTCCTGGTCCGTGGCGGCGTGTTTGGCGAATTTCACGAAATCGGCGGTGGTGAACAGGTCTTTCAGGCTGTCCGTCAGGGCCGGGTCGATTGCCTTGTCTTCCAGGTCCTGGAACATTTCGGCCGAGGTCTGCTCGAGGGCCGGCACTTCGTAGCGCGCGGCGATGTACTGGCGCAGGGCGTCGGTCACCTGCGTGTAGAACTGTTTCTGCTTGCCCGTCTGCCAGAGTTTCTGGGAGCGGGTCTTCTCGAGGCTGCGGAGTGCCACGATGTGCGGCGGATCCTTCACCACGGGTTTGCCGAAGAAATCGCGGTTCTGCCGGCGGAGCCGGATCCAGCGCACGAGCAGCCAGATCAGGGCCGCCACCAGGAGTGCGAGCCCCACCCACGGAATCACTTCCTTGAAGGTCAGCGGGTAGCGGATCTGCCCCTTGATGTCATAGGGCTGGAACGTGGCGGTGTCGATGGGGATCGTGTTGACGGCGAGCGTCGGGCCGGCGTATTCTAGCGTGTCGATGGTGCCGTCGGTGCGGGCCAGCAGCACATAGAGCGGCGGCAGGACGTAGCTGCCGCTGTCGAAGCTCGTCAGGATGATGCGGCCGCGCAGGTTCAGCACGCCTTTCTTCTGGGAAAGCGTGTCGAGCGACATTTCGCCGAGGGCCTCGACGCCCGGGACGGGCGTTTCGCCCGGCTTGCTCACGCGGGCACCTTCGCCCGGCGCGAGCTGCAGGTCGATCGTCCACTCGATCTGGTCGCCGATCAGGATGGAGTCGCGGCTCAGGCGGCTCCGGAGCGTACCGTCGTCCTGCGCGCGGCAGGTCAGGGAGCCGAGCGCCAAAGTCAGGACGAACAGGAGTATCTTCTTCATGCTAAGCTCTGTTTTTGAAGAACGCGATGAGTTGCTTCACGTAGTCCTCGCCCGTGCCGATGGTCACCGTATCGATGCGGTAGCGGCGCAGGGTGGAGAGCATGTTCTCCGCGGCCTCGCGGTTCCACGTTTCGTAGTTGCGGCGCACGGCGGCCGATCCGGTGTTGATCCAGCGGTCGCGGCCGGTCTCGGCGTCGCGCACGTGGACGAGGCCGACGTTGGGCAGGGTGCGCTCGCGCGGGTCGTAGACGTTGATGACCGAGATGTCGTGCCGGTTGGCCGCGATCTTGAGGGCTTCCTCGTAGCGCGGGCGCCGGTCGGCGTCGAGGTCGATCATATCGGACAGCAGGAAGGCCGTGCAGCGTTTCTTGAGGGCGTTCGTCAGGTATTCGAGCGCGGCGCCGATGTTGGTGCCGCGGTCTTCGGGCTCGAATTCCACCAGGTCGCGGATGATGTGCAGGAGGTGGCTCCGGCCCTTTTTCGGCGGGATGAATTTCTCGACCTTGCTGCTGAAGAACAAGGCGCCCACCTTATCGTTGTTGATGGAGGCGGAGAAGGAGAGGACGGCCGCGATTTCGGTCACCAGGTCTTTTTTGGTCTGGCTGGTGGTGCCGAAGAGTCGCGAGCCGCTCACGTCGACGAGGAGCATCACGGTGAGTTCTCGTTCCTCTTCGAAGATCTTGACGTAGGGGGTGCGCAGCCGGGCCGTGACGTTCCAGTCCATGTTGCGCACGTCGTCGCCGTACTGGTACTCGCGGACCTCGCTGAAGGCCATGCCCCGTCCCTTGAACGCGGAATGGTACTCCCCGGCGAAGACCTGGTGCGACAGCGCCTTCGTCTTGATCTCGATCTTCCGAACCTTCTTTAGCAGATCATTCTCCATTACGGAACTTCTACGGCGTTGAGGACGTCGGTGATGATTTCTTCGGTGGTGATGTTTTCGGCTTCGGCTTCGTAGGTCAGGCCGATGCGGTGACGGAGGACGTCGTAGCTGACGGCGCGGACGTCTTCAGGGATCACGTAGCCGCGGCGTTTGATGAAGGCATAGGCTTTCGCGGCCATGGCCAGGGAGATGCTGGCACGGGGCGAGCCGCCGTAGGCGATCATGTCTTTCAGCTTGCCGAGGCCGTATTCTTCCGGCTGCCGCGTCGCGAACACGATGTCCACGATGTAGCGCTCGATCTTCTCGTCCATATACACGTCGCGCACCACTTCGCGGGCGCGGAGGATGTCTTCGGGCTTGAGCTGCGTGGTCGGGCGGGGGAATTCGCCCTGGTTGTTCATCCGGATGATGAGCTTCTCTTCCTCTTTCTTCGGGTAGGTGACCTTGACTTTCAGCATGAAACGGTCGACCTGGGCTTCGGGCAGGGGATAGGTGCCTTCCTGTTCGATGGGGTTCTGGGTAGCCATCACGAGGAACGGCTCGGGGAGCTTGAAGGTCTCTTCGCCGATGGTCACCTGGCGCTCCTGCATGGCTTCGAGCAGGGCCGACTGCACTTTGGCCGGGCTTCGGTTGATTTCATCAGCCAGGATGAAGTTGGCGAAGACGGGGCCCTTCTTGATCTGGAACTGTTCGCTCTTCTGGCTGTAGATCATCGTACCGATCAGGTCGGCCGGCAACAGGTCAGGAGTGAACTGGATGCGGTTGAAACGGGCGTCCACAATCTGTGCGAGCGTGTTGATCGCGAGCGTCTTGGCCAGACCCGGCATGCCTTCGAGCAGAATGTGCCCGTTGGCCAGCAGGCCGATCAGCAGGTTGTCCACGAGTTGCTTCTGCCCCACGATGACCTTGCCCATCTCCATCTGGATGATGTCGACGAAGGCGCTCTCCCGCTCGATGCGTTCATTTAACGCTTTAATGTTTACGCTGTCCATATTATTTGTCGTTTTTTTGTATTTTTGTTGTCGGGTTTATCCTACAAATGTAATAAAAAAATCGATGCGGCTTTTCATCCGGCTCTCATACGACGGCGGCCCTTTCTGCGGATGGCAAACTCAGGCGAATGCTCCTTCCGTCCAATCGGAGGTGGAGCGGGCGCTTTCGATCGCTTTCGGGGAAAAAATCACCGTTGTGGGGGCGGGGCGGACGGATACGGGCGTCAATGCCGTGCATTTCATCGCCCATTTCGACCTGTCCGAATTTCCGGAGGAAACGTCCGCGCACCTTTTACGCAAAATAAATGCCATTCTGCCCCCTGCCATCGTGGCAGAAGCGTTCTACCGGGTGGCTGACAACGCGCACGCGCGTTTCGACGCCGTGAGCCGCACCTACCGCTACTACGTCCACACGGCGAAAGATCCCTTCGCCCACCATTCCTGCCGCATCTGGTTCACGCCCGACGTGGATGCGATGAACCGGGCGGCCCTTCCGCTGCTGGGCCGGCACGACTTCTCGAGCTTCGAGAAGACGGGCGGCGCCAACAAAACCGACATCTGCACCGTGTCCGAAGTGGAATGGAAGGCGCTCGACGAATGCCATTTCGTCTTCACCATCACGGCCGACCGTTTCCTCCGCAACATGGTCCGCGCCACGGTCGGCACGCTTTTGGAAGTGGGAAGGGGGCGTCGCGCGCCCGAGTGGGTGGCTGAGGTGCTGGAAGCGCGCGACCGCGGGCAGGCGGGCCAGTCCGTCATCGGGGAAGCGCTCTTCCTGGAAGACATCCGCTACCCGTATCCATTGATAACAATTTAATATTTTTACATAGCTATGCTTTCTACTTTTCTCCAGACAACCGCCGAAACGATCGAGGCGGTTCCCGTGCAGGAAGAGCTTTCTTTTTCCCTGATCAGCATGGCCGCCAAGGGCGGTTGGCTGATGCTCGTGCTGCTCGCCCTCTCCATCGTGGCCATCTACATCTTCGGCAAGAAATGGTGGGCCATCAGCCAGGCCGGCAAAGTCGACAAGAACTTCATCAAAGACGTGGACAACTACCTGATGGAAGGTAAGGTCCGCTCCGCGCGCGCCCTGTGCCGCCGCAGCGACACCCCGGTCGCCCGGATGATTGAAAAAGGCGTCGAGCGCATCGACAAGCCGCTGGGCGACATCCGCATCGCCGTGGAGAACGTGGCCAACGTCGAAGTTGCCAAACTCGAGAAAGGGCTGCCCGCCCTGGCGACCATCGCCGGCGGCGCGCCGATGATCGGTTTCCTCGGCACCGTGATGGGTATGGTCCAGGCCTTCTTCAACATGGCCCAGGCCGGCAACAACATCGACATCACCCTGCTCTCGGGCGGTATCTATACGGCCATGATCACCACGGTCGGCGGTCTGATCGTCGGTATTCTGGCCTACTTCGGCTACAACTTCCTCACGGCGAAGATCACCGGTCTGGTTTCCAAGATGGAGGCCGCTTCCATTGAATTCCTCGACGCCGCCCAGGCGCGCAAAGAGGCCAAAGCGGAGGAATAGCGATGGCGATCAAGCGCTCAACGAAGGTGGACTCGGCATTCTCGATGTCGTCGATGACCGACATCGTGTTCCTGCTGCTCATCTTCTTCCTCGTCACTTCGACGCTGGTCAACCCCAACGCCCTCAAGCTCCTGCTCCCCAAGAGCACGGGCCAGGTGGCGGCCAAGGCGACGGTTAGCGTGTCGATCAAGCACTACCCCGATGAGAATCGGGTGACGTACCACATCAACGGCAACCAGAAGCCGGTGGCGTTCAGCCAGATCGAGCCGGAAATCCGGGATCTCCTCCAGTTCGAGGACGATCCGACCTTCTCGATCTATGCCGACGAGACGGTGCCGGTCAAGGAAGTGGTGGCGCTGATGAACATCGCCAAGCGCAACCACTACAAAGTCATTATGGCGACATCGCCGGAATAATCTTTCTTTCGCTGTTACGATGAATCGGTCCAATTGGGTGGGAATCGGCTTGACGGTGGCGTTTCACGCGGTGCTGTTGTTCCTCGGTTTTACCTCCGGGCTGAAGTATCTGTACCCGCCGCCCCAGGAGCAGGCTGTTCTGATGGAGTTCCCGGAAGAGCCCCTGCCCGAACTGGTGGAGGTCGGCGCGGAGCCCCGGGCGGAAGCGCCCGATCCCGACGCGCCGGTTCAGCTGGTGAAACGTTCCGAGTCGCCTGTGAAGGGCACGAAGGCCAATGAGGCGCAAGAAGCGACCGTCGGTGACGACGGCGACGTGGAAGTCCCCGAGCCCAAGCGGGAGATCGACCGTCGCGCGCTTTTCCCTTCGGCGGCCAACAACAAGAAAGACACGCTGGCACCGCAGACGTCCGCTCAACCGTCGAACCGGTTCGACGAGGGACATGCCAGCGGCAATACGATGTCGGGTTCTTCAGATGGAGAACCGTCAGCCCGGTTGGCCGGCCGCAATGTCGTCGGCTCACTCCAGAAGCCGTCTTATGGTGTCCAGAAGGCAGGCCGTGTCGTGGTCAAGATCACTGTCGACCGTGAAGGCAATGTGACCGATGCCATACCTGGCGTTGAGGGCACTTCCGTGACCGACCGCTCCCTCTGGTCAGCCGCCAAGGAAGCCGCCCTCCAGGCCCACTTCAACGCAAACCCCAAGGCTCCCATCTCACAGGAGGGAACCATTACCTACATCTTCAAGTTGCAGTAGGAGTTGTTGAGTCGTGGCAGTTGAGTCGTGGCAGTTGAATTGTGGCTGTTGAATCGTGGCGTGGCTGATTGTCAACTGTGGCGGCTAACCTGTTGAAACAGAGCATTATCCTGATAATCGATTGCGGATTTTAACGCAATCGATTATTGTTATGTCGCTGAATGCCAATCACTTGTCCGCCACGATCATTTTAGGATCAGCGCCCAAACCGGGAGGGATTGTTCAGTTTATTCAATCTTTCCCCCATGCCATGATAAAAGCCATGCCTGGCCGGAGCTAGCCAGACGTTGAGACTAATAGCCCGCCGCGACTAAAGACACTTAATCGATGGAAATCCGACCGGCTTTTCCGCAGATCCCGAGATCCTCTCGGTAAGCAAGTTGAAGGCCTCTGCTCACCAATATCATCTTTCACTGCCGCCGGTGAGTAGATCGGCCCCCACTGCTCACGGCGACTGTCTTTTACTGCCTTTGGTGAGCGAATAGGCCTCTCCGGCACACGGCGGCCTTCTTTCACTGCCGCCGGTGAGTGAAACGACCATCTCTACTCACGGTGCCTCCTCTTCACACACATCGGTGTGTAAACTGGCCTCTCCTACTCACAATTCGGGATAGCGGCTTTCTCCCATCGAGTGGCAGGTTTTCCCCATCGAGCGGTCGATGGGGTTTTCCTCGTCCAGGCCCGGGAGCCCCTCCTCAGGCTCCTGCGGGCCTGGACGGGAGAAAACCCGCTCCGCCCACGCATTGGCAACCACCTCAACCACCTCCGCCGGCCGCAACTGACTATCAACGCGGTTATCCTTGACAGCGTGCTGGCAGGAGATAACCGCCCTCAGCTTCCGCCGTGTCACCCCGGCCAGGTCACCGCTCCGCGAGCCCGCGAACATGACATTCTACTGCCTTCTGTCTTGCTCTTTTCGGGCTCGTACTGATCAATTTTGCCCGTTCCGAGCCGGATTATTCACCGATCTGGTTATGTCTGCCCACCTTTTACCGGGCTTGGCAGATCAACTGAAAGGCCCAAGCCCGTGGTCTCGCTGTCTGACCATCGTAAGGCGGGACGTTAATGGGCTCGGGAGTTGAGAAGGACGCAAGCCGATTGTTACGAAACCTATCTATCGTCAATCGGCACATCGCTGGGCTTGCGGATTGTTTATTATCGTTGCCGTCGTCGGTGGCGTAGTGCGGTTATCTCCTGCCAGCGCAGCTGGCCCCCTGGACTCCAGGGGCCAGGTCCAGCGCTGTCAAGGAAAACCGCGTAATCTGTCAGTGTTTGTTTGCGGGGGTGATTTGCTGGTCAGACTGTTCATGGCTGAGGCGGTTATCTCCCGTCTGTGCGGCAGTGAGCTCTTGAGGGGGGCTCCCTGCGCCCAGCCGAGGATAACCGTTCGGCCGAAAGGGGCTTCTACAAGCCACGATCCAGGGAGAGGTCCATTAGTCGAGACTCGAGAGGGGACTATTAGTTGCAAGAGGGGATTGCCTTTATTTCCCGCTATTTTATGTGTGTATGTGTGAGCCTGTGTAATCGTCTGTCGCGATTGACAAAATAATGGCGTTGACTCTTAGTTGATTATAGAAGCTACCGTGGCAGTTCTGCTGATTGCGCGCAGACCTGCCGTGCCAATCACCGTTTTTGCCCCTAGCAGGGCGATACACGCGGCAGACGATTACACACAAACTAGTGTCCGGCTGGCAAACAAACCAAGGGTTTGTCCGCGCGGGCGAAAAACAAGTGCGCGCCTATGAGGTAGCAAAAAAACGCCCTCCCCGGCTGGGAAGGGCGTTTTTGTGAAAAGTTTGTGCGGTTTAGGCTTCTTCGGGAACCACCTGGAGTTTGACGGTGGCCTTGATGTCCTTGTAGCACTTGACCACGGCCTCGTAGTCGCCGACCATCTTGATGAGCGGCTCGCCCACGAGGGTGATGTTCTTGCGGTCCACGTCATAACCGGCGGCCACAAGGGCCTCGGCGACCTGGATGTTGCTTACGGAACCGAACACCTTACCGGTCTCGCTCACTTTGGCGGGGACCTTCACGGTCACTTCACCGAGCTGGGCGGCGAGTTTCTCGGCCGCATCGCGGAGCGCCTGCTCCTTGTGGGCGCGCTGGCGCATGTTCTCGGCGTGGATTTTCTTGGCGGTCGGGGTGGCCATGATGGCCAGGCCCTGGGGAATCAGCCAGTTAGCGCCGTAACCGTTGCGCACGGTCACGATGTCGTCCTTGTTACCAAGGTTCTGAATGTCTTGCTTGAGAATGACTTCCATGGTGTTTCCTCCTTATTTCATCAGGTCAGTGACATACGGGAGCAGCGCCAGGTGGCGGGCCCGCTTGACGGCTTGCGATACCTTCTTCTGGAATTTCAGCGAAGTGCCGGTGATGCGGCGGGGGAGGATCTTGCCTTGTTCGTTGAGGAACTTCTTCAGGAACTCGGCGTCCTTGTAGTCGACATATTTGATGCCTGCCTTCTTGAAACGGCAGTACTTCTTCTTCTTGACCTCGACATTGACGGGGTTCAGATAGCGGATGTCATCGTTCTGTGCCATAGTCGTATCTCCTTATTCGTTAGCGGGAGCCTCGGCGGGAGCTTCGGCAGCCGGAGCCTCACCATTGCGTTTCGCACGACGGCGTTCGGCATAGGCGATGGCGTGTTTGTCCATCAATACAGTCTGGAAGCGGAGAATGCGCTCGTCACGCTTGAACTGCGTTTCAAATCTGGCAATGAACTCCGGTTCAGCCTGAAATTCAATCAGGGTGTAGAAGCCGGTAGTTTTCTTCTGGATGGGGTAGGCCAGTTTCTTCAGACCCCAGTCCTCCTGGCACACGATCTTGCCACCGGCCTCGGTGATCAAGCCCGCGTACTTGGCAACCGCTTCCTTCATCTGGACATCAGACAAAACGGGAGTTGCAATGAAAACGGTTTCGTACTGTTTAAACATAGTAGGATAAAAAATTAATAAAGCCCTTCGGGATTTTCCCAAAGGGCTGCAAATGTATGGATTATTTTTTTATCCACCAAATTTTTAAGGGACAGAGCCCCAGTAACACTATTTCTTAGGAGCGTCTTCGACGACGGCCTGGATGAAGGTCCACCATTTCTCGACCGACGGGATGAAGCAGCGCTCGTCCGGGGAGTGGGGCGACTTGAGGGTCGGGCCGCAGGAGATCATGTCCCACTGCGGATAGGCGCCCGCGAGGATGCCGCACTCGAGGCCGGCGTGGATGGCCATCACGGCCGGCTCCTTGCCGAAGAGTTTCTTGTACTGCTCCTTCATGGTCTTGAGGATGGGCGACTTCATGTTCGGGACCCAGCCGGAGTAGCCGCCGTCAAAGAACACTTTGGCGCCGGCCAGTTCGAAGGCGCAGCGGACGGATTCGGCGAGGTCTTCCTTCAGGGAGTCCGTGGAGCCGCGCAGCAGCGTGTTGACGGTAATCACGCCCTTGTCGGTCTTGACGATGGCCAGGTTGTTGGAGGTCTCCACAAGATCTTTCACCTCAAGGCTCATGCGGTCGACGGCGTTCGGGCAGGCATAGAGGGCCTTCAGCAGTTTGAGGCCGGTGGTGCCGGCGATGATCTTCGAAGCCTTGGCGGGCGCGATGGTGATCGAGACGTTCGGGTCGATGGCGGCGAGTTCCGACTTGACGGTGGAAAGGGTGGAGCCGACCAGCTTGAGGGCGGAGTTCTCGGCTTCGGCCGGGAGGGCGATGATGGCTTCGGCTTCGCGAGGGATGGCGTTGCGCATGTTGCCGCCGTTGAAGCTTACGAGTTTGCCTTTGAGATGGCGGACCATCGGGAGCAGCACGCGGGCCATCACCTTGTTGGCGTTGCCGCGGCCTTCGTTGATCTCCATGCCGGAGTGTCCGCCGCGGAGGCCGGTGACGATCACCTGGAAAGCCGTGTAGCCTTTCGGCATGGGGGCTTCTTTGTATTTGAACGTGACGTTGGCGTCGAGGCCGCCGGCGCAACCCACATAGAGTTCGCCTTCCGTCTCGGAGTCGAGGTTGAGCAGGATGTCTCCCTGGAGGACGCCGGGCTTCAGGGCCTTGGCACCGACCATGCGGGTCTCTTCATCGACAGTGAACAGCGCTTCGAGCGGACCGTGCTTCAGGGTCGGTGACTCAAGTACCGACATGGCGGCGGCCACGCCGAGGCCGTCATCGGCGCCGAGGGTGGTGCCGCAGGCGTACACCCAGTCGCCGTCGTCCTGATGGACGATGCGGGTTTCGATCGGATCTTTGGTAAAGTCGTGTTTCTTGTCGTTGTTTTTCTGGGGGACCATGTCCATGTGTGCCTGGAGCACGATGCCTTTGCGGTCCTCCATGCCCGGCGTGGCGGGCTTGCGGATGATGACGTTGCCGCACTCATCCTGGAAGGCTTCCATGCCGCGATCCTTCGCCCACTGGACGAGGAACTTGGCTACTTTCTGGGTATGTCCCGAGGGACGGGGAATCTGGGTGAGCGAATAGAAGTTGTTCCACACGCTCTTGGGTTCTAGTTGACGGATAGGCATAGTTGTGTGTGATTGATTATGTATTTATCGGTTTAGCAGGAGATTGAGGGGGAGGCTGGCGTCTTCGCCGAGCTGATAGACGGGGATCCGGCTCTCGAGCAGGAGCTTTCCGTCCTGGACCAGCCGCAGACGGGTGACGGCGGGGATGCGGTAGCGGACCGCGACGCTTTCCTTGCCGCGCTCAGCGACCATTTCGGGGGCGGCGAGCGGTTCGACCTGCAACTCGGCGGTCACGGCCCGGCCCTCATTGGCCGAGGCGGGCAGCAGTCCTTCCTTGTCGGAGATGCGGAAAGCGGTGTAGCGCTGGTCTTTGCTCTCTTTCTCCGGTGTGAGGTCGAAACTCTTCTCGACGGTCGAGATATCGCTGATGCCGTAGAAGAGGCTGAGGTAGCGTTCTTCGAGGCGGGTGATCTCATCGATGGCGGCCTGAAGCGCCTCGCCGCTGAAAGTGGCATCGGTGTCGCCGGTGGCGATCTGCTGCCGTTTTTCGCGGAGGCTGAAGATCACGGCTGCGGCATCCGCGGCCTTTCGGTCGGCCGATTTCTCGACCACGTTGTCCTGGGTCACGGGCACGCGCTCATAGCCTTCGTCCGTCCGGACAGCTTTGTAGAGCGTGGTCGTTTCACTGCCCAGATTGCCCAGCGGGTCGATGCCTTCAAAACGCTCGGCGCCGGCCTGGGGCGCAAAACGCCAGGCAGCGGGCTGGCCGGTGTAGTTGTCGGCCATGGCGACGAGGCCCTGGGTGCAGAGCTGCAGGAAACCGGTAGATGCCTTTTCGGGAATCGTGACCGCATAGCGGGCTTTCGGATCCGCTTCCACGTATGGGGTCACCTTGATCTGTCGGAGGGTATAGGTAGTGCCGCTCTGCGTGCGTGCGGCCACGCCAAGATACTTCTGGGCATAGGCGGCATACGGGCCGGCGGTGAAGGCTTCGCGCTGCGCTTCGACCTGGATGCGGACCGTGGTTTTCGGGAGACTGTACACGACGGCGCCTGTCTGTGCAGAGAGGTTCTGGAAGCAGAACAGCCACAGCGACAGGGCAAAAAGGATTCTTTTCATCGGGATGAGCAATTATTCGGTAAAATTAATAAAAAAATGCCTATTTTTACATATCATGAAAAAGCTTCTGTTTATCGCCTTTTTACTGGCAGTCCTGCCGGGGCTGCTTTCCGCGAAGATTTTCCGCACAAAATATGCCGACCTGGTGAATCCGCTGGTCGGGACCGATTTCCACGGGCATACCTTTCCCGGTGCCGCCTATCCCTTCGGAATGATCCAACTCAGCCCTGACACGCGCGAGGACAACTGGGACGGTTGCAGCGGCTACCACTACAGTGATACGCTCATCAAGGGTTTCAGCCATACCCACCTGAGCGGAACCGGCTGCGCCGACCTGTGCGACATCCGGGTGATGCCGGTCGTGGATTTCGAAGGTCCCGTGAAGGAGGAGAACTATCAGTCGCCTTTCTCGCACCGGAATGAACAGGCCTCCGCCGGCTATTACCGCGTGCACCTCGACCGCTGGGACGTGGATGCCGAACTGACGGTCGGCCGTCGGGCCGGCTTGCATCGCTATACCTATCCCAAGGGCGCTGTGCCGCAGCTGGTCATCGACCTGGGTCCGCGCGACAAGGTGACTGGCTCCCAGATTGAGTTGGCAGGCGAATTCGCCGTGCAGGGCTTCCGCCGTTCCCAGGGTTGGGCCAACGACCAGATCGTCTATTTCTACATGGAGTTCTCACGCGCGCTGACCGATATCCGCATCACGAAAGATCCCACGGGCAACAAGGCCGTGCTGACGTTCGACCGCAACTCCGGCCAGTCCCGGGCACGCGAGCTCGTGGTGAAGGTGGGCATCTCGTCGGTCTCGGAAGCCAATGCCAAGGCGAACCTTTTCTCGGAAGGCGACTTGAAGAAGAACGGCATCTACGCATTCGACCTGCTGCGGGAGACGACCCGGCACGCCTGGGACGATTTCCTCTCGAAGATCGAGGTGGAAGGCGATCTCGAAACGATGCGGATCTTCTACACCGCACTTTACCATACAGCCCTTTCGCCGAGCCTCTATTCCGACAGCAACGGTGAGTACCGCGGCATGGACCACAAGGTCCACCGTGCCGAGGGCTTCGAGCGCTACCATATCTTCTCGCTCTGGGATACCTACCGGACCCTGCATCCGCTGTTCAACATCATCGAACGGGAGCGGACCGCAGACTTCATCAATTCGATGCTTTCCATCTACGATGAGGCAGGCAAGCTGCCCGTCTGGGAACTCAGCGGCAATGAGACCAACTGCATGATCGGCTACAGCGCCGCCCCGATGATCGCCGACGCCGTGGCCAAAGGCATCACCGGCTTTGACCTGAAGAAGGCCGTGAAAGCCCTGGTAGCCAGTTCCACCCGCCCTGAATTCGGTATCGACGTGTTGCGCGAGAACGGCCTGGTCCTGGCCGACAAGATGCATGAATCCGTGTCCCGGACCCTGGAATACGCCCTCGACGACTGGTGCATCGCCCGCGTCGCCCGGGCCGCGGGCGACCGGACCACCGAAGCCGAATACCTCCGGCGCGCGCAATACTGGCGCAACGTCTATGATCCCGCAACAGGCTTCATGCGTCCCCGCGTGAACGGCATCTGGCTCGAGCCGTTCGACCCGACCGAGGCCAACATCCACTTTACCGAAGCCAACTCGTGGCAGTATTCCTTCCATGTGCAGCACGACGTCAACGGACTGATTGAAGCCAGCGGAGGCGATGAGTCCATGGAGGAATGGCTCGACGAGCTCTTCACTTCCTCGAGCAATACCCAGGGATGGAACGTGGCCGACATGACCGGCATGGTCGGCCAGTACGCCCAGGGCAACGAACCGAGCCACCACATTGCCTACCTCTACAGCTACGTCGGCGTGCCCTGGAAGACCCAGCGTACCGTCCGCAAGATCATGGAAGAACTCTTCACGGCCCAGCCCGACGGCCTCTGCGGCAACGAGGACTGCGGCCAAATGTCGGCCTGGTACGTGATGAGTGCCCTCGGCTTCTATCCAGTCACACCGGGCAGCGATGTGTTCGTCTTCGGCTCCCCGATGTTCCGCAACGTCATCATCCACCAGGAGAACGGCAAAGACTTTACGCTCCGGGCGCCGCGGACCAGCAGCACCAACCGCTATATCAACCACGTCATGCGTGACGGAGTGCCTTATACCAAGTCCTACCTGCACTATGCCGATATCGAGCGGGGCCGCACCTTCATTTTCGGCATGGATGACAAGCCGAATCCGCGCTTTGGCTATAAACCGGAAGACCGGCCTGTCGCCGTTGTGGAGAAGACCATCGTGGAGAACCCCTGGTTCGTGGTTCCTTCTCCCGCTTTTTCCGCTTTTACCAAGGTCGAAATCGGCGCGGCCGACAAGAGCTACGCGATCTGGTACCAGATCGTGCCCGAAGGCGGCTCGCCGGGCGGAGACTATGAGCGCTACGAGCGTCCCTTCACAGTGAGCCGCAACAGTACGATCTACGCCTATTGCACCGACAAAGCCGGAAACCGCAGCTTTACGACGCAGACTACGCTCCGGCGCATCGAGAACAGCTACAAGGTGACACTGACCTATCCCTATAACCGGCTCTATGGCGCCGGCGGCAACCTGGCTATCGTCGATGGCATCCGGGGAACCACCAACTTCCGGGTCGGTGGCTGGCAAGGCTATCAGGATACGGACTTCGAGGCTGTGATCGACTTGGGCCGTACCAAACGGCTGACAAAACTCAGCGCCGGCTTCCTGCAGGACAGCCGTCCCTGGATCATCCTGCCCGAATGGGTGGAGTTTTACACGTCGACCGATGGGAAGAAGTACACCCGACAGGGCCATCTTACGCATTCGGTCGATCCCAGGGACGAAACACCCCAGATCCATGAGTTTACGCAACCGGTGTCCGTCGATGCCCGCTATGTCAAGGTCGTCGCCAAGAATTTCGGCTCTCTGCCCGACTGGCACGTTGGCGCCGGCGGCCGCTCCCATCTCTTTATTGACGAAGTAACCATCTTATAATTTTGCGCTGTAATGTATACGATAGATAATCAGAAAGTTACGATTATTGATCCCCGTCGTTTCCGGGGAACTTTCTGGGTGCTGTGGCTGGCCATCGGGTTCATCCTGCTGTTGACGGCCTGCGGCAGCGAGCCACGGGGCGAGGCCGACAAGTATGTCAACTTCCTGTATGCCAATATGCCGCATCCTGATATGGCGGCACAGCCGTTGGCCTATTGGCAGGCAAACGTTGAGAAGACCCTCGAAGTCCGTGACCGTATGGGCTGGAACATTCCCGAACGGGAGTTCAAGCATTTCGTGCTGCCGTTGCGGGTGAACAATGAGCCGCTCGACGATTTCCGGACGCTGTATGCCGACACACTCTGCGCCCGCGTGGCGGGCATGACGCTGGAGCAGGCAGCGCTGGAGATCAACCACTGGTGCCATGAGATGGCCACCTACCAGCCTTCCGACGGCCGTACGTCATCGCCGCTGCAGACCATACAGCGTGGCATCGGACGCTGCGGCGAGGAATCCACGCTGGCTGTGGCTGCCCTGCGTGCCGCGGGCATTCCCGCCCGGCAGGTCTACACGCCGCGCTGGGCCCACACCGACGACAACCACGCCTGGGTGGAAGTCTTCGTCGACGGCAAATGGCAGTTCATGGGAGCTTGCGAGCCGGAGCCCCGGCTCAACATGGCCTGGTTCACGGCGCCGGTCTCCCGGGCCCTGATCCTGCATACGAAGGTCTTCGGCGACTATCATGGTGACGAGGATGTCATCGAGCGGACGCCCTGTTATACGGAAATCAACGTCATCCGGGGCTACGTCCCGGCGCGACGCAGTGTCGTGACGGTGGTGGACGAGGCGGGTAAGCCGGTAAAGGACGCTCGCGTGGAGTTCAAGATCTACAACTATGGGGAATATTATACCGTAGCCACTTACCAGACAGATAAGAAAGGCCAGGCGGCCCTTGATATGGGCTGTGGCGATATGGTAGCCTGGGCCTCGAAAGGCGACCGCTTCGGCCTGGCCGTGATCGATGGCGAGGCAGTGTCCGTGGCGTTGGATCACCGGGTCGGTGAGCGGTTCGCGCTGGACCTGAACATCGTTCCACCGGTTGAAAATCCGCTTCCGTCCGGGGCTTCTCCTGAAGAAGTGGCCCGCAATGCGGAGCGCTTCAAGCAGGAAGACATCATCCGGGAGACCAGGCCGAAAGGAAACAAGGCGGTGATCGATGCCTTCCTGGCGTCGCACGACGATGCCAATGCGCACGCCCTGCTTCGCTCGCTCTCGTTCAAGGACCTGGGTGACGTGACTGCCGACGTGCTGGAGGATGCCTATGCCCACATTGACGGCACGTTCAATCCGTTGCGCGATTGTCCGCGCGTGGAGCTCGAACCGCTCAAGCCCTATTTCGCCGAGCTGGGTGCCGGCCTGAAGCTTTCCTCCCGCGAGGAGGTAGCCGACTGGGTGGAAAAGAATATCGAATTGGATACGGAGCGTAACCCGCAGGGACTGAACATGGCGCCCATCGACGTGTGGACCAGCCGGAAGGCCGATGCCCACAACCGCGACATCTTCTATGTGGCGCTTTGCCGGGCCATGGGACTGGAGGCAGAGCTCAATGCACTGACGGGCGGTGCCCAGCTGGAGGCTAAGCCGCAAGGTAAACTGACGGTGTCGTTCGACGGCTCCGGCGATCCGGAGTATTACCATCATTTCACGGTGGCGCACATCGAAGAGGGAACTGCCAAGCTGTTGACAGTCGATGAGGATTCCTACCACAACGACTGGAAAAAGGTGTTCCCGCTTTCGCTCGATGCCGGATACTATATGCTGACCAGTGGTACACGCCTGGCCGACGGCAGCGTACTTTCGCATGCGGAGTTTTTCCCGGTAGCGGCCGATACCGAAACGGCCGTTCCGTTGGTGATGCGCAGTGCCGAGGACAAAATTTCAGTGCTGGGCACGATGGATGCCGACCGCTTCCTGCCGCAGACCGGCCGCGGCTACTATCTGCTGGCCGTCCTGGGCGACCGTGACGAACCGACGAACCATTGTGTCCGCCAGTTGGGCGCGGTCATTCCCCAGTTGGAGGCATGGGGCAGGCCGCTGCTGATGGCCGGCCCGGCCGTAGGCCGTTCGCTGGCTTCCTCGACCGATGCCTCGCTCGGCCGCCTGTCCAAACTGATTCCGATCGAAGATCCGGACGGCTCCATCCTGGAGATGCTGACCACCGGCTGCAAGAGTACGTCGCGTCAGTTGCCGGTCGTGACGATCTGCGACAGCTTCGGCCGCATCGTTTATTTCTCCCAGGGGTACAACACCTCTTTGGCCGAGGACCTCAAGCGTGTCCTCCCGCAGTTATGAGTTTTTCCCTCGTGCCCGGTTTCGCGCAGCGCTATCCCAAAGACGACGAAGAGCATCCGTCGCCAATCCCCGATGATCGTCATTCCCGTCATTCCCGGCTTGACCGGGAATCTGCCCCCGACCGGACATCGCTCCTCTTCGAAACCTGCTGCACCACGCTCGAGCAAGCCCGCGCGGCGCAGTCCCGTGGTTCAAACCGCATTGAACTCTGCGTCGATCTTCCGATCGGCGGTGTGACTCCGCCTCACGACCTGATCCGGGAAGTTGTCGCGCAGCTCAGCATCCCTGTCAACGTGTTGATCCGCCCTTCCGTCATGCCCGGCTCCGACCGGGCATCCGGGTTCTCGGCGCGTGATTTCGTCTATGACGAGGCCCAGTTGCAGCGAATGATTGAAGACATCGGGTATTGCAGAGCAGTCGGTGCTGCCGGGGTCGTCATCGGAGCCCTGACGCCGGAGGGAGCCATCGACTTGCCGGCGATGCGGCGGCTGATTGCCACCGCCCGGGGCGGCACCGGCTCACGTCCGTTGACGGTCACCTTCCATCGCGCGTTCGACGTCTGCGCCGAGGATCCGTTTACTGCCCTCGATAAGATAATCGCTTTGGGCTGTAACCGCCTGCTGAGTTCCGGCCAAGCCCCGACGGCGTGGGACGGCCGCAATCTTCTGAACTTGCTCGTCCGCCGCGCCGGCCGCCGCCTCATCGTTATGCCAGGCAGCGGCGTCACCCCCGACAATCTCTCCGCATTGGCCGCCGCTACCCGTGCTTCCGAGTTCCACGGCACCCGGATCCCGTAACTATTCCACAAACTTCGTGATCATCCGGAACAGCCGGTCGAAGTTGCTGTCGCGGGTATTCTGGTAGGAATCTCGGGGCGTGTGGTAGTACTGGAGAATGGTGCCTTCCGTTTCGAAATAGATGCCGGGGACACCTTTCTGTGCGAAGGAGAAATGGTCGCTGTCATCGTTCATCTCCTCCATGACAAAGTCGAAGGGCGGGAATTTGCCGTCGGCATTGATCGCGCGGAACCGCTCCAGGCCGGCTTCACCGCCCGGAGTGATCTGCGTGGACAGATGGTCGGTGTCGTCGGCTACCATGTCGAGGTCGATCAGGTACTCCATCTTGTCGAGCGGAAGGCGGGGATTCTCGCAGTAGAAGAAGGAGCCTAGGAGGTTTTCCTCCTCAGCATCGACCAGAATGAACTGGATGCCGTGCTGCGGCCGGTGCTTGCTGAAATATTTGGCCAGCGTCACTACCATCGCGGAACCGGAACCGTTGTCGTTGGCGCCCGGGAACATGAAGTCGGCACCCATGTAACCCAGATGGTCGTAGTGGGCGATGAAGGTGTAGTAGGTATCGGCTTTCGGGTCGGTGCCGGGCAGCCAGGCCACGACATTGTGGGCGTCACGGGCAGGGAGCATCTCGGCATCGAGGTGCAGCTCGATCTCGCGGGCGTCATTGGGGAAAGAAGCGTTCACGAAAAGAACCGGCCGTTTGCTCTGGTAGTATGTGCGTGCCTTGAAATAGGGGAACTGGTCTTCCTGCCGGAGGATGATGCCGCCGATGTTGTCCAACTCGGTCAGCCAGGGTTTGTATTTGTCGAAGGGATCGGGCTGGACCGTCTCCAAGTAGTGCTGCCAGTCGATGACCACGAACTGGTCCTGGTAGATCCCGCTGTTGAGGTGCTCCATGAATCCTTCCCGCCGGTAGGCTTCCTCGTCGAGGTAGGTGACCTTGAAAAAGCCGTGGCAGGTGGGGGAGAACTCCTTGACCGTGAAGTCGAAGGTCGGGGCGTAAGCCACGCCGTCCACGGAGAGCGACATGGCTCCGCGCATCACGTTCATCGGGAACTGGAAGTGCTGGAGGTAGGGCAGGTACTTTTCCTTGCCTTCCACGACATTCCATCGTCCGGCATCCGCAGGTTCCACCAGACTCTTGAGATACGGGCGGACCGACTGGTCCTCGGGTCCGGCAGCCTCACAGGGCACGATGCCCTCGAACGACGAAAGCTGGTCGATGAGATACATGGCGGCGTGTACGTCTCCGTCGCCATAGACGCTGCGGCCATTGTAGCGTTCACTGGATATTTCTTCCAGTACGCTGTTGTAATACGCACGATAATCTGTGCAGCCGGCCAGAGTGAGGGCGCAGGCCATGACCATCCAAAAACGTTTCATGTCTGTAAAAAACTATTTGCCCAAGGCGGCGGCCACGCTCTTGTACATGGCTTCGCCGCGCAGGTTGTCGCGCTGGTGAATGGTGCCGTCGGGGGCGAAGAGGATCATGGACGGAATGCCCACGATGCCGTAGGAGTCGGTCGGGCCCTTGTCTTCGCCGACGAAGATCTGGTGCCATTTCATCTCCTTCTCTTTCATCCGTTCGGCGCTGTCGGTGTTGTCGCCGTCCCAGACAGCGATGCCGAGCACCATGAAGTCGTCGCCTTCAAAAGCTTCATAGACTTTCTGGATGTTGGGAATCTCGCCCATGCACGGACCGCACCAGGAGGCCCAGAAATCGGTGAGTACCCATTTCCCTTTGCCTACGTAGTCGGAGAGTTTGACATCTTTTCCTTCGGGGGTCTTGCCCGCGAAATCCACGAAAGGATTGCCCGGTGCAGTGGCGATTTCGGCTTCCTTGCAGGTCACGATGCGGGCGATGCTCTCGTCTTCACGGACGAACTTGCCGCATTTGTCCAGGATGGACTTCAACTCATCGAGCGGCAGGTCGTAGATGATGTTCTGCAATGCGTTCTTGGCGATGAAGTTGTTGGCATTCTTGCCGATGGCATCGAGGCTCAGGCTCTTGACTTTTTCCATCAGGTTGTCGTACAGGGCTTCAGCCTCCTCCTCGGCGTCGTCGGCCAGGGCGGCGGCTTTCTCACGATACTCATTGGAGTAGTTGCGGATCTGGTCGTTGAATTCGGTGAAAGCCTTGTTCAGCGGGGACCCGTCGATGGCGCAGTCGGCCTGCTTGGCGGCGAAAGTCACGTTGTACGTGCCTTTCTCGGGAATGAGGCTGTAGTTCCACGAGAAATCGCGGGGCGAACGGTTCGGAATCTGGGCGGTGATGCGGTACATCTTCTCAGGGCAGGCCGGGGCTTTGAGCTGGAACTTGCCGTTTACCACGGCGGCGGAGTCGAGGGCGTCCTGGCCGTCGAACAGATAGATGAGGGTACCTTCGGGATAGCTGTTCCCTTCGGCGATCGTTCCTTTCACAGTGAATGTGTCCTGACCGCAGGCTGCTGCAAGTGCCAGGACGACGAGGGAAAAGAATATTTTTTTCATATGCGTAATAGATTATATAATCAGTTTGAGATTCCCGGTCAGGCCGGGAATGACACGGTCCTTAGGCGAGGCTGCCGCCGACAATGTCCAGCAGTTCGCTCGTAATCGCTTGCTGGCGCCGCTTGTTGTATTCGAGGGTGAGCTGTTCGAGCAGTTCGTCGGCATTGTCGCTGGCCAGCTGCATCGCCACGGTACGGGCGGCGTGTTCGGCGGCGCAGCTGTCCATCAGCACAGTGTAGACCTTGAGCAGCAGGACCTTCGGCAAAAGGGATTCGAGCACTTCTTTCTTGCCGGGCTCGACGATGAGGTCTTCTTCGTCCCCGAAGGCCACGCCTTCCGGCAGGGTCAGCGGGAGATAGGTCTCGCGGACCGGTGGCTGGGCCGCGTTGGACTTGTAGTGGTTATAGAGGAGGACGATACGTCCGACTTCCCCTTTTTCAAAACTTTCGGTCAGTTGCCGGGCCAGTTCGGCCGCCGGTTCATAGGCCGGTTTGTCGAGCAGGTGCGAAGCGTCCGTGCGGGCGGGGAGCCCGATCTTCCGCCCTGCCTCGGCCACTTTCCGCCCCACGGCATAGAAGTCGATGTCGGCGTGTGAAAGGCCCTCCTGCGCCAGCGCCTCTAGCTCGTTCAGGAGCGACTTGACGGCCGTGGCATTGAAACCGCCGCAGAGCGAACTGTTGGAGGAAAAGGCTACCACGGCGACGCGGCGGCTTCCACCGGCCTCCAGCAGCGGCGATTCGAGGGATTTGCGAACGCCGCCGTCGGCAAGCAGGTCCTGCAGGATCTCGTGCAGTTTCTGCTGATACGGTGCCATACCCGCGATGGCCTGCTGGGCGCGGTGCAGTTTGGCGGCCGCAACCATCTTCATGGCCGTGGTGATCTGCAGCGTGCTTTTGACCGAGGCGATCCGGGTCTTTGTCTCCTTGAGCGAAGCCATACGTTAGGCGTTGTTGAGTGCGGTGACGATTTCGGCCGCCACCCGTTCGATGGTGCCGGTAATGACGTTGTCGATCTTGCCCTTGCCCAGCGGGTCGAGCACATCGGCCCGGTGCTCTTCGCGCATCCGCTCGAGGAAGATCTGCTGGAATTCGGGCACCTTCGATAGGGGGATGTCTTTCATCAGGGCCTTGGTGCCGCAGTAGAGGATGGCCACCTGCTCGCCCACGGGCATCGGAGCATACTGGGGCTGGATGAGCAGGACGTTGTTCTTGCGCCCCTTGTCGATGGTCAGGCTCGTGACGGTGTCCATATCGCTCGAGAACTTGCTGAACGACTCGAGTTCGCGGTACTGGGCCTGGTCGATTTTCAGTGTACCGGCGACTTTCTTCATGCTCTTGACCTGGGCGCTGCCGCCGACGCGCGAAACGGAGATACCCACGTTGATGGCGGGACGGAAGCCCTGGTTGAACAGGTCGGTTTCGAGGAAGATCTGGCCGTCGGTGATGGAGATCACGTTGGTCGGGATGTAGGCAGCCACGTCGCCGGCCTGGGTCTCAATGATCGGCAGGGCGGTGAGAGAACCGCCGCCGTGAACCTTTCCTTTCAGGCTCGCAGGCAGGTCGTTCATCCGTTGGGCTACTTCTTCCTGGTCGATGATCTTGGCCGCCCGTTCCAGCAGGCGGGAGTGGAGGTAGAAGATGTCGCCCGGATAGGCTTCGCGGCCGGAGGGACGGCGGAGGATCAGCGACACTTCGCGGTAGGCCACGGCCTGCTTGGAGAGGTCGTCGTACACCACGAGGGCATGGCGGCCCGTGTCGCGGAAGTACTCGCCGATGGCGGCGCCGGCGAACGGCGCATAGTATTGAAGTGCCGCCGGTTCGGCTGCCGTCGCGGCCACCACGATGGTATAGTCCATCGCGCCTTTTTCGCGGAGGGTGTTGACGATACTGGCTACGGTCGAGCCTTTCTGACCGACGGCCACGTAGATGCAATAGACGGGTTTTCCCGCCTCATAGTTCGCACGCTGGTTGATGATCGTGTCGATGGCGATGGCTGTCTTGCCGGTTTGACGGTCACCGATGATCAGCTCGCGCTGGCCGCGGCCGATGGGGATCATGGCATCGACGGCCTTCAGGCCGGTCTGCAGCGGCTCGTTCACCGGCTGGCGGTAGATTACGCCGGGCGCCTTGCGCTCCAGTGGCATCTCCGTGAGTTCACCCACGATGTCGCCACGGCCGTCAATGGGCTGTCCGAGCGGATTGACCACGCGGCCGACCATCTTCTCGCTCACCAGGATCGAGGAGATGCGTCCGGTGCGGTGGGCGGTCATCCCTTCCTTCACTTTCTCGGTGGAGCCCAGCAGTACGGCGCCGACGTTGTCCTCTTCGAGGTTCATGACCACGGCCATCACGCCGCTGTCGAACTCGAGCAGTTCGCCGGCCTCGGCGTTGGTCAGGCCGTAGAGCCGGACTACGCCGTCATGGACCTGGAGCACCTGGCCCACTTCTTCGTATTTGGCGTCGATGTTGATGTCGTGAAGCTGCTGGAGCAGTACTTCGGAAATTTCACTTGCTTTGAGATTGTCAACCATTGTTGCGTGTTTTTCTGATTCTTGTTTCCAGATCTTTGCGGATCTGCTTGAGCTGGGAGGCGATGGAAGCGTCGAGCCGTTTGTCTTCGACCTGAACGATGAAACCGCCGATCAGGTCGGGATCGACTTCGGTCTTGAAATCGACTTCCGTCAGGCCCTGCAGTTTCATCAATTCGGTGAGCCTTTGGGCCAGTTCCGGATTCTCGGTGGCCGTGGTGAGCCAGGCGCGTGTGATGCCTTTCTCCTTGCGGTATAGCACCCGGTAGTTGTGCAGGATGGCAGGCAGGAACTCCACCCGCTTGTTGCGGATCACCAGGGCCAGGAACCGTTGCATCGGAGCCGACAGGCGCTCGATGCAGCCAGGCACGTCGTCCGTATCCAACACGGCCCGTTTGAGTGCGGAAGCATCGTCATAAACCCTTTTCTCTTCACCCGTTTCACAGGCGAAAAGATAAAGGGCATTGGCGTAGCGTGAAGCAATCAGTCCGGCATTCATGGGCGTATCGGTCAATTAACTGCATTTCCACGGGAAGTGCGGGCCTCCTCGATCAGTTTGTCAATCAGGTCGTTCTGGCGCTGGGCGGAATCGAGATGGCCGCGGACCAGTTTTTCAGCCACTTCGACCGAAAGGGTCGCCACTTCGGCTGCAATCTGCTGCCGGGCGGTTTCCTGCTCGATCCGGATATCCTCCCGGGCCTTCTCAATCATCGCGGCGGTTTGTTCCCGCGCCTGGTCTTTGGCTTCCTGCACGATCTTGTCGCCGGTGGAGGCCGCTTCGTTGAGGATGCGGGCCTGCTCCTTGCGGGCCTCTTCGATCATCCGCTTCTGTTCTTCGGCCAGCTCCTTGAGGGTTTTCCGGGCCTCTTCGGCGTCACGCAGCGACTGCTCGATGAGGTCGGAGCGCTTTTTGACCATTCCCGTAATGAGCGGGAACCCGAACTTCGCCAGAATGAAGAACACGATGGCGAAGATCAGCGTCATCCAGAACAGAAGCCCGAAGTCCGGTGTAATGAGCGACATGGCTTAGCCGGTGATGCCCAGCAGGCAGACGAGGATGGCGAACAGGCAGGCGCCCTCGATCAGAGCGGCGATGATGATGGCGGTGGTACGCATGCCGCCGGCAGCTTCCGGCTGACGGGCCGAGCTTTCCAGGGCGGACTTACCGATTTTGCCGATGCCGATGGCGGCTGCGATAGCTGCGATGCCGGCGCCGATCGCGGCACCGAATTTTCCGAACGCCGCACCTGCGACGGCTTGTAAAATGATGGTTAACATAGTTTTGGAATTATTTAGTTGTTTCTATTTGTTTATGTTCGTGTTCAGGTTCCTGGCGTGACAGGCCGATGAAGACGCTCGAAAGCATCGTGAAGACATAGGCCTGGATGAAGGCTACCAGCAGTTCGAGGATGTCCATGAAGACGCCGAACAGGACGGCGATGACCGACATGGAACCATTGATTGCCGGGCCGAGTTTGGCTGTGATGAAAACCACCGCCACCACGCCCAGCAGCATGATGTGACCGGCCAGGATGTTGGCGAACAGTCGCACCATCAGCGAGAAGGGCTTGGTAAACATGCCGATGATCTCGATCAGGGGCATCAGCGGAAGCGGCACCTTGAGCCAGGTGGGCACTTCGGGCCAGAAGATATCCTTATAGTAGTGTTTGTTGCCGAAGAGATTCACTGCCAGGAAAGTACAGACCGCCAGGAACATTGTGACGGCGATGTTGCCCGTAAGGTTGGCCCCGCCGGGGAAGAAGGGTACGATGCCCAGCAGGTTGTTGAGGAAGATGAAGAAGAAGGCCGTCAGCAGGTAGGGCGCGTATTTTTCCCAGTCTTTGCCGACACCTTCCTTGATGATGTCGTCGGTCACCATCGTGATGAGCATCTCCATCACGCCGGGGAAGCCGCGCGGCGCTTCTTTCATCGCGTCGTGTCTGCGGTACCATCGGGCCGTGGACAGTACGAGTACGACCAGCAGGATCGAGCTGAGGATCAGGCTACATACGTTTTTGGTGATGGACAGGTCGAAGGGCCGTTTCCCCGTGGCGGCATTCACGAGTTTTCCGTTCTCGTTGAGCGTGTAGCCGTGCTCGGCCATCTTGTGGGAGGAGAACACGTGGAGCCCGTTGTCGAAGACGATGCAGGGCAGGGGGATTGAGATGTGGTGGCCGCGTACGGTGGTGATATGCCAGTCGTAGGCGTCGCCGATGTGGCCGAAGATATAATGGTTCAGGTCGAATGAGGCATCGGCTTCGGTGTGCGGCGTCTCTTCCGCCCGGAGCGTGGGCGGGAAAAGCAGCAACAGGGCTGCGAGCAGGATTCCGAGGCCTGTTATCCGATGCATACCGTTACCGTATTGTTGCGTACCTCCACGAACCCCTTCTGGCAGGGGAATTCGCGGCTTTCGTTGCCGACGACATAGCGGATCACGCCCTCCTCGACCGAAGAGATCAGCGGAGCGTGGTCCTTGAGAACCTCGAAACGGCCGAGTGTGCCGGGCAGTTCCACAAGGCTGACTTCGGCGGAAAAACGTTCGCCTTCGGGCGACAAGATTCTGAGCGTTATCATTTACCGGCCTGTGCAAGCAGTTTTTCACCCTTTTCGATGGCTTCCTCGATGGTTCCCACATTGAGGAAAGCCTGCTCCGGCAGGTGGTCCACCTGGCCGTCCATGATCATGTTGAAGCCCTTGATGGTGTCTTCAATCGAGACCATCACACCCGGGACGCCCGTGAACTGTTCGGCTACCTGGAACGGCTGCGACAGGAAACGCTGGATGCGACGGGCACGGTTGACGGTAAGTTTGTCTTCGTCGGAGAGTTCGTCCATGCCCAGGATGTTGATGATGTCCTGCAACTCCTTGTTGCGCTGCAGGATCTGTTTCACGCGCTGGGCGGTCTGGTAGTGCGCCTCGCCCACGACGTTCGGGTCGAGGATGCGGGAGGTGCTGTCGAGCGGATCGACGGCCGGGTAGATGCCCAGCTCGGCGATCTTGCGGCTCAACACCGTAGTGGCGTCGAGGTGAGAGAAGGTGGTGGCCGGCGCGGGGTCCGTGAGGTCGTCGGCCGGCACATAGACCGCCTGGACCGAGGTGATGGATCCGTTCTTGGTGGAGGTGATGCGCTCCTGCATGCGGCCCATTTCCGTAGCCAGGGTAGGCTGATAGCCCACGGCCGACGGCATGCGGCCCAGCAGAGCGGAAACCTCGGAGCCTGCCTGGGTAAAGCGGAAGATGTTGTCGATGAACAGCAGGATGTCCTTCGGATCGTCGGCCTTGCCGCTGTCGCGGAACGACTCGGCGAGCGTCAGACCGCTCAGCGCGACGCTGGAACGGGCTCCCGGCGGTTCGTTCATCTGGCCGAAGACCATGGCCACCTGCGATTTCTTGAGTTCTTCGGGATCGACCTTGGAGAGGTCCCAGTGGCCCTCTTCCATGCTCTTGTCGAATTCCTTTCCATACCGGATGACGCCCGACTCGATCATTTCGCGGAGCAGGTCGTTGCCTTCGCGGGTGCGTTCGCCCACGCCGGCGAAGACCGAAAAGCCATTGTGCTTCTTGGCGATGTTGTTGATCAACTCCTTGATGAGCACGGTCTTGCCCACGCCCGCGCCGCCGAACAGACCGATCTTGCCTCCCTTGAGGTAGGGTTCCAACAGGTCGATCACCTTGATGCCGGTGAAGAGCACTTCCTGCGAAGTGGTGAGGTCCTCGAACTTGGGCGGTTCGCGATGGATGGGAAGCGAGCCTTCGCGGTCAAGCTTCTGCATGCCGTCAATCGTCTCGCCGACCACGTTCATCACCCGGCCGCGGATCTGGGCACCCACGGGCATCGTGATGGTGGTGTCGGTGCAGCGGACCGGCATGCCGCGGCGGAGGCCGTCGGTCGAATCCATGGCGACGGTGCGCACAGTGTCCTCACCGATGTGCTGCTGCACTTCGATGGTCAGGGTCGTTCCGTCTTTCCGGGTGACTTGAAGGGCCTCGTGGATCGACGGGAGACGAGCCTGCTGGTCTTCCGACAAATTGAAGTGGACATCGACCACAGGGCCGATGATCTGGGAGATGCGTCCGGTTAAAATAGCCATTGTATGGATAGTCCTTTTTGTTCGGTTGAATCTACAAAGATAGTCTTTTTCTGCCAGCAGTGCAAATTTGAATCTGCCGCACGAGTTTCAATAATTTTTGCTAACTTAGTAGCCTGATTTGGACAAAAATCAACCAAATATATAGCATTATGGCAGTATCCATTCTCGACCTTATCAAATCACAGGTCGCAACCCAGGCGGGTGGCGTGGAAATCCCCGCACAAGCGAAGAACACGGTTCTCAACGGCTTGACCGATTCCATCTTCGGCAGCCTCACCCAGACGGTGACCAAGCCCGGTGGCATCGACGCCATCAAGTCGCTGTTGACCGGCAAGTCTGCAGCCGCCACCAGCCCGATCACCGCGCTGGCCGGCAACATGTTCAGCAACAACATCCTGAAGAAGCTCAACCTGGGCAGCCTGCTCAACGGCAAGCTCCTCGCGCTGATCCCGGCCGTCATGGGCGGTCTCTCCGGCATCCTGAAAGACCAGGACGGCGACGGTGACGTCGATTTCCAGGACATCATCCTTACCCTCAAGGGCGGCGGCAATAAAACCCAGGCCCAGAAGACAGGCGGCGGCCTCCTCGGCGGCATTCTCGGCAAAGTCCTCGGCGGTTCCCGTTAATCCTTGATTATGACAAACGAAAATATGGCAACAACCTCGACTAAACAGCAGAACTTCACGCCGGCCATCATCGTGATGTTCGCCCTCTTCTTCATGATCGCCTTCGTCACGAACCTCGCCGGTTCGATGGGCGTGGTGGTCACCAACCAGTTCGGTGCCAGCAAGGCGCTGAGCCAGCTCGGAACTTTGGCCAACTTTATCGCATACGCCTGCATGGGTATCCCCGCAGGTATTATCCTGCGCCGCAAAGGCTATAAGTTTACGGCCCTGCTGGCTGTCATCGTCGGTTTCATCGGCGTGGGCATCCAGTTCCTCTCCGGCTATGCCGAGAGCTTCTTCGTGTATGTGCTCGGTGCCTTCGTCGCCGGCTTCTCGATGTGTATGCTCAACATCGTGGTCAACCCGATGCTGAACACCCTGGGCGGCGGCGGCAACCGCGGCAACCAGCTCATCCAGTGGGGCGGCTCCTGCAACTCCATCGGCGGCACCATCGCCCCGTTCCTCGTGGGCTGGCTCGTCGGCGGCTCCATCCAGGACGCCACGGTCGCCAAGGCTGCGCCCGTGATGATCATCGCCATGGTGATTTTCGCCATCGCTTTCGTGGTGATCCTGCTTACCAAGATCCCCGAGCCGCACATGGAGACGGCTGAGGAGAAAGCGGCCCGTCTTGCGGGTACCGCCAAGAAAGACAAGCACAGCCCGCTGAGCTTCCGTCATTTCGTCCTCGGCGCCATCGCCATTTTCTTCTACGTGGGCATCGAGGTCAGCATCCCGAATACCGCCAACGTCTATTTCTCCGGTCTCGACTGGGTGGGCCCGGCCATCGCCGGTACCTTCGTGAGCGCCTACTGGCTTTGCATGCTGTTCGGCCGTCTGATCGGCGCTTCCGTCGGCGGCAAGGTTTCCAGCAAGAAGATGCTGCTCTACACCTCGGCGGCGGCCATTGTCTTCATCCTGCTGGCGATGTTCATCCCCGAGACGGTGAAAATCGGCGAACACGCTCCGCTTGCTTTCCTCTTCCTGACGCTCTGCGGCCTCTGCACTTCCGTGATGTGGGGTTCGATCTTCAACCTTTCGGCTGAGGGTCTCGGCAAGTACACGGCAGCGGCTTCCGGCATCTTCATGACGCTGGTCTGCGGCGGCGGCATCATCCCGTTCGTCCAGAACGCAATCGCCGACAAGGTGGGCTCCATTCAGAGCTACTGGCTGCTGGTGCTCTGCCTGGCCTACCTCATTTACTATGCCGTCTCCGGCTCCAAGAACGTGAACAAAGACATCCCCGTAGACTAGGCGTATGGCTAAGGAACTTGTAATGGGTATCGACGTCGGTGGTCAGAGCACCAAACTCGGCGTCGTCAACGAAGAAGGCGAGATCATCGCCCAGACTGTTATCTCCTCCCTGCAGGAGGAACTCATCGACTACATCAACGAGCTGACCCGAGCCATCAAGGGTCTGATTTCCGAAACCGCGGAGACCGGTAAGGTCAAGGGCATCGGCATCGGCGCTCCGAACGGCAACTATTATAAAGGTACGGTTGAGTATGCTCCGAACCTCAAATGGAGCTATGACAACGACGGGAAACCGACCGTCATCGAACTGGCTGCTCTCGTGAAGAGTTTTACCGGCCTGCCGGTCACCATCACCAACGACGCCAATGCGGCGGCGATGGGCGAAATGGCTTACGGTGTAGCCCGGGGCATGAAGAACTTCATCATGATCACCCTCGGCACCGGCGTCGGCAGCGGCATCGTCATCAACGGTGAGGTGGTGTATGGCCACGACGGTTTTGCCGGCGAACTCGGTCACACCATTGCCATCCGTGACGGCCGCCAGTGCAACTGCGGCCTGAAGGGCTGTCTTGAGACCTACTGCAGCGCCATGGGCGTGAAACGTACGGCCGAAAAGCTCCTGTCGAACAATCCGGACCGTCAGAGCCTGCTGCGCAGCATCGAAATGGGCAAGATCTCTTCGAAAGACGTTTACGAAGCAGCTTCCCAGGGTGACGAGTTGGCCATCGAGGTCTTCCGCTCCACCGGTCAGATCCTCGGCCGCTCCCTGGCAGACTTCGTGAAGTTCAGCGCGCCCGAAGCCATCGTCCTCTTCGGCGGACTGGCCCGCGCCAAGAAGTTCTTCCACGATGAAATGGTGGCCGCCATGGAGGAGAACCAGCTCCAGATCTGGAAAGGCCGCATCAAGATCCTCTACTCCTCGCTCAAGGACTCCGACGCCGCCATCCTCGGCGCCAGCGCCTTGGCCTGGTAGTATCTTTGGATGAAAACGAAAAGAGGGTAGCCCCGTGATGTGACCCCCAAAAGTTGGACGGTTTAACATTATTTACGAGGCCTTCGATTGGAACAGAGCTCGGTATTGCACCGGGCTCTTTCCTTTTAGCCTCAGTTTGATTCTATCGTTATTGTAGTACCG
>JAEEGK010004036.1_pt1 | contig 36205 bp, 24 predicted proteins | sample 8958771 | NCBI WGS metagenome assembly JAEEGK01 (sample SAMN16246547, study PRJNA631951) | gut metagenome | biome: gut microbiome; feature: rumen; material: SC-attached | host: Bos | place: Iran: Karaj | collected 2018-10 | reverse complement strand
ATATTATTAATATTTACTTCTTTTTTATATTTAATATCATAACTTTATAAAATAATTTTTATTAATAATACATATTTTATAATTTATAATTCATTTTAAATTTTTTTTAATTTTATAAATTAATAATAAATATTTTAATTTAATAAAGTAAATGTGTATTTTATTTTCTACTTATATTCAATTAAAATTTTATATAATAATTTTATTAATATTTTCTCTTTTTTTATATTTTTTATTATATCTTTTTATTATACTATAAATTTAATTATTTAATATATTATAATATACATATTTATATATTACTAATATCTAAAATTAATTTTGTAGCATTTTTTTTTTCATTTAAATTGATATAAAATAAATTAAATTATTTAATAATGAGATCAATTTTAATTATCTTTTAATATTTAACTTTAATAATAATTACTTTAAAAAATGAATTTTTATTTTCTTTTTCTAATTTTATTTAATTTATTTATTTTCATTTTTCAGAAAAAAAAAATCATATATTTTCTTAAAATAAAATTTTTATGTATAATATTACTTATCTAAAATATAAATAATATATTATCATAATTATATATTTAAAATTTAATTAATATTATCTTTTAATTTATTATTAGAAAAAATAAATTTTTTACTATTTATTTTTGTGATATTTATATTTGATTTATTCGATTTTGGTGATTTATTTTTTTTATTTTTCATAAGAATTTCTCCTAAAATTTTAATATTACAATATTTTGGAGATTGACTAGTTTTTCTATTAATATTCTTTATAATAGTGATTGTATTCTTTTGATTTGTTTCTTTTTTATTTACTTTTGTCATATTTGTTAATCCTGTTGAAGTATTTGCATTTGAATGAGAAGAAGATAAATTTTCTTTATCATGTAAATTATTATTTACTATTATTTGATTTTCAAATAAAATATTATTTTGTTTTGAAAATAAAATTTTTGGTTCTTTATTCTTTTTTATATCTTTTTTTTTATTATTAATTGATATTATATTTTTATTCCTTATATGTAATGGTATATTGGTTTTCTTTAATGAATCGCTCATATTTTCATTTAAAGGAATAATAGTCTTTTTTATTATATTTTTTGCACTTTTATTTTCTAATTTTTTATTCAATTTATCATTAAATTTAAAAAATGTTTTTTTCTCATTATTAATATCTAATTCAAAAAAATCTATTGTATTTATTATAAAATTTCCATTTTTTAATTCAGTGATTCCAAATTTAATATTATTAATCATTTCATCTATTTTTTCTTCTGATATTTCTTTTTTAAAAACTTGTTTTTTTGGTTTTAATATTTCAAAACTAAAATTTGGTATTTTAATTGATTTATAATTATAAATTTTATTATTTTTATTTTCAATGGAATATTCAGATGAAATTAAATTTCTTTCTGAACCATTATTTTGTAAATTACTATTAAAAATTGTTAAATTGTTATTATTTCTTTTAGTTAGAGGAAAATTTTTATATATTTGACAATTTTTTTTATTTTTATCATATTTACTCAATAATTTTTTAGATAATGAATTAGATAGCATTAATTTCATTATATAATTTTTATAAACGGAAAAAAAAGAAAAAAAAATAAATTAAATTGATTAATATTTTAATTTATAATTATCATAAAAAACTATTTATATTAATAAAATATGTCCTTTTAATTTTTATTAAAAAAACTAAATAATAAATTTATAATTTTAATAATGGAGATAAATAATCATAAAATAAGTTTAAAACCAAAAGAACCAATGCCAAAATTAAAATATAATGAAATTGGTGTTAGAAGTGATTTAAAAGGATTTCAAATAAAAAATTTAATAGATAAAATAATTTTCTTTTTAATTTATAAAAAATATTCTTCGGTTATTTTAAAATCAAGAGCAAAAGGAATATCAAAATTAATATCAATAATAGATATTTTACAAAGGAAAATTTTAGGATTATATGTAAAACAAGAAACATATTCAACAACATATATAAATACACAAGAACAAAATAAAGAAATTAAATTCCCTTGTATGGATGCAATTTTTACTTTAAAAGAAACCGAAGGATTTTCTCAACCAAGAACTATAAATGAATTAGAAAGTAATTTTATTGATCCAAAAAATCCTCCTGATTTTAGAAGTATAAAAGGAAATAATAATAATAATTTTAACAACAATAATTATAATAATAATAATATTAAACATAGAGGAAGAGATAATAATGGAAGGGTATTTAGACCAGGTTTTAGAGGGAGATTTTTTAATAGAGGGAATAGAGGAATTAAAAATGTTTTTAGAGGAAGAAATATTTATAATAATAATTATGGGAATAATAATAATTTTAATACTAATTATAGTAATAATAATAATAATAATAATAATAATAATTATATAAATAATAGACAAAATAATAATTATAATCAAGGAAGAAGATTTATTAAGAGAGGAAGAGGTATTAGAAGAATTATTAGAGGGAATAGAGGAAATAATAATAATATGATTATGAGATATAATAATGTTAGAAAAGATGATGAAGATTATAGAGAATTTAAAGGATATAATAATATAAAAAATAATAATAATTATAATCAAAATAATAAAATTAATAATTTTAATAATAATTATAATAAAAATACTAATTTTAATAATTCAGAAAAAAATTTTCATTCAACACCTCATTTTTATAATTCAAATAATTTAAATAATAATAATTCAAATCAAACAAATAACAATAATTCAAATGAAAATTTAAGAAATAGTAATAATTCAATGAGAGGAAATAATATGAGAGGTATGAGTAATTTAAGAGGAAGAGGTAAAGTTTTGGAAATGATAGGAAGAGGTTTACCAATGAGAGGAAAATTGAATGGAATGGAATAATTAAAATTGGTAAAATGATAGTTTTTTATATTATTATTTGAATATTTATTAACAAAATTAATTTAGATTAAAAAAATTATGTTTATAGAAAAAAAAATATATAAAAAAAATTAAAAAATGAATTTTGTTTATTGATAAAAAATAATAAAAATATAGATTTAAATAAATAAATAAATAAGAATTAGAGTTAATAAAAAAAATTATATTAAAAATTTATATATTAAAAAAAAATGGAAAACGAATTACAAGAAGAAAATATTTTAATTCAAAATATAAATGAAGTAGAAGAAATGAATACTCCAGAACAAAATACAGATGAAGGAAATAAATTTTCAATTAAAAATTTAAAAGAAAAAGCTTTATTATTAGCAAAAGAATATGAAAATGATAATTCAAAAACTGATTTAATAAGATCTGCTTTTGATTTAGATAATACAAATTCATATATTAATTCTTTATATATTCAAAGTTTAAAAGGTAAAAATGAATTTCCAGAAATTTTTCTTAATTTTAATTATTCGCTTGATGAAAAAGAAAAACACAAAATTAATCCAAATAATAATAATAATATTTCAGAAAAGGAAAAATTTAATGATTTTATTACTAAATTAGAAAATATAAATTCTTTAGACGATATATTTATTTTTTCATCTACTCAAACTAAATTAGAAAATCCTTTTAATAGAATAAAATATTTACCAAATAAACCAATTGATATTAATAATGATCATTTATTCTTTTATTATATGAATTTTTATTTAAGTGATCCTTCTCTTTTTTTAAATAATCAGTATTATAAATCAGTTATCTTAATAATTAAAACACTTTATGAAAAAAATGAAAGAGTACTTTTATATTCTTTTTTACATGATATTTCAAATAAAAAAAAAAAGAATAATTTTATCATTTGTATTTATTATTTATTGTATGTTTATGTAGGAAAAGTTGATTTATTTAAAGATATTTATTTAAAAACCGAAAAAATGTTAACAACTGATATTCTTGATTTATTAATTAAAGAATCAATTAATTTTTCAAATTATTTTGAAAAAATAAAACCAAGTTTTATAGAATGTTTAAGAAATTTTTTAAATTCAAAATTAATGCATTCAGCATATGATTTAATAATAAAAAAAGAAAAAATAGCAAGTCTAAATGAAGAAACAATTTCTTACTTTTTAAATCATATTTCATTTAAACCTTTATTTAATTATAAAGATACATATTCAATTTATCCTGAACCATTAGAAATAGTAATTAATACTTCTTTCACTTTTAAAGATTTACATCCTGTTGAAATTAAAAATTATTATCTTCTTAAATTAAATAACTTATTCTTTTCAATTATTTCTTCAATACAAGAATTTTTAACTTATTATAAATATTATATTCATCCTAATAAGAATCATATTAGAATATTAGAAAAAAAAATGGAAACAATAAAAAAAGTAAATTTATTTAAAGAAAGTAATTTTAATTTAAAAAAAACAAATTTTGTTTTTAATAGTTTTAATTGGAATAAAGATTTAAATACTTTTAATGCTGAAATTGAAAAATGTCATAAACTTAAAAATGAAGTTTACTTAGGAGATTATTTTGAAAAGTTTTGTGAAGGTGAAAATATAACTGAAAGTGATTTAAAGGAAATTTTAGGTGAATTTAAAAAAGGACAACCTGATGATAAAATAATGAATAATATAATGGATAAGAAAAAAGAAAAACTTGAAAAGAAAGAAAAAAAATTAGAAAAACAAAAAGAAAAAATAGAAAAAAAGGAAAAAAAAATAGAAAAACAAAAAGAAAAATTAGAAAAGAAAAAATAAAAATTAAAAAAAAATAAGTTTATAAACAAAATATCATCAAATTATTAAAAATATAAAAACTTAATTATAATTATAATATTTATATCATAAAAAAACAAACTTTAAATTAAAAACTAAAAACCAAATCAAATATAATAATTGATTAAATATCATACAACCAAACACTTAAATTAAAAAAACATTTACTTTTATTTTTCATAGATAATAATCTTAAAAAAGTTAATAATAAAGATATTATAAAAGGAGTAAATAATGATATAATAAATGAAGTTAATCCTCCTGTTGCCCAACTTTTTTGACTTGATTTATATACTTCACAAAAAGCTGTTACATAATACCAAAAAAATAACATAAATAAAAATTCAATTATCATAAAAAATATTAATTTTTTTTTTAAACGTTTTAATTCTTTTTTACAGTCTTTAAATTTTTTTTCAGATTCTTTTTCTTTTTCAGATTCTTTTTCTTTTCCATTGTCTTCTACTTTTTCATCATGTAATTCAGTTTTATTATATTTTAGAATTATATTATGTTTATTATATTTTTTTTTATTTTTATTTTTATCTTTTTCCTTCTTTTTATTATTGCTAATTTCTTTATTATCATTTTCATTATTATCATTATTTTTATCTTCTTTATTTTCCTTATTATTATTATCTTTATTTTCTAAAATTTTTTCAAAAGTATTTTTAGAATTACCTAATAATCCAAATAAAAACGCAATTAAATAACTAGCTATACAAGAAATAATATTAATATAAAATGAATTTTGTAAATCAAATAAATATCCTAATTTTCCTTGATAATGATATCTACTTGAAATAGTAGATTGAAAATAAAATAAAGCATTAAATGCAAAATCCATACTATTTCCGAAAATAAACATAATAATTCTAATATACATTAATTCATAAGGTGATTTAAGAACAAAAGTAGATAAAATATTTTGTTTAGTTAATAAATTTAAATAATAAATTTTCCAAAATGTTCTAGTATCATAAAGTAATGCTTCTTCATAATTAAAATCATTTAAATAATCATTTGATGGTATTTTTTCTATTTTTTCTTTTTCACTTAATTCATTATGAGTTGTACTATTTATTATATTTTCTCTTGTTGAATATGTTAAATGATTTAACTTTGAATTTAAATAAAATGAATTTTTCATAAATTTATTTTTTAAAGAATTTTTTGGATTATCAAATTTATATTTTCCTATTCTTTGATTATCTTTTAATACTAAATTTTTATTTTTTATTATTTCATTTTTATAAAAATCATGTTCATATTTATTATTATCATTATTAGATGAAATTGTTGAATCTGAAATATTACCAGAAAATCTTTTACTTGTTATTCTTTTAGTATTTCTATTTATATTTTGATTTGTTGATTTATTATCTACCGTATAATCATCTAAAAAATCATCTTGATTTTCTTCATCAATTTCTTTTTTTTTTAAATTATTTTTATAAATATTTGGTGTTTCATTCATTAAAAAATTTTCACTTCCTATACTATTTATTTTACTTTTTCTATTTAAATAATTTTCTCTTTTTCCTTTTTTTTCATTATCTTCTTCATATTCACTAGTTGAATAATCATTATTATTATTATGATAATTTAAATAAAACATTCTAGTAAAAAAATCAGTTTTCTCTTTTTGCTTTTTTTTACTTTTATTTTTATGTTCATTTTCTTCATATTCAAAATTATCTTTTTCGTTTTTTCTTTTTGGTGGATTTAATTTTTTAAAAAAATAAGTTACAATAATATATTTTTCCAAAGGAAATAATTTAACAACAAAATACCAAATTTGAAAAGGAAAATGTAAAAAAGTAAAAACTAAAAAAATCCAAAAACCAATATTTAATAATTTTCCAGTTAGTCTAAAAACTAGTTTATAACATTTAACAACAGAAAAATTTGAATGAATAAAAATACTTTCAAAAGCTTTGAAAAAAAAATTAGGAGTAATTTTAGTATTAACAACTTTTTTAACATTACATTCACAAGTAACAGTTAAATTTTCAAGAGAAATAGAATCATAAACACAATTTTCTTCACATAAAGAAATATTTTGATAAATTTCTTTTCTTCTATCTTCTAAAATAATATCTCTTCCATCTTCAGTAGAAAAAGGAAAACAAATATCATTAAAAAATGGATCATCTGGATTAAAAATATCAATTCCTTTATCTGCAAAATAAGAAGCTAAATCGAAATTTAAATTTGATGTATTTGTTATTTGATATGTTACATAAATTTTTGTATCTTTACATAATTCTAAATTTAAAATATTTCCTTTTGAATCATAACATAAATATTCTATTTGTTCTGTCATTTCATTTATTTTTTTTCTGTCTAAATCTATTTCTACAAATGTTATTTTTTCTGGTAAATATATTTTATAAAAATCTCTTAATACTTTCTCACATTCTGAAAAATCTATTTTTGAATATGTTTTATTTGTTTGTTTTGTATGATTTGTTGAAGGAATTCCATTTTCTATTGGATTTATTTCTATATTAAATCCATTTCCTTCTATTATTATTGTTTTATTTTTATCAAGATTGTTTATTGTTTCATTTAAATGTTTTAAAAATTGCTCTACATTTTCATCTGTTTTTATTATTATTATATCATCTTTTTTTCCTTCTTCTTTATTTTCTTCTTCTTTAATTGTTTCTTCTTCTTCTTTTCTTATTTCTTCTTCTTCTTTTATTGATTCTTCTTCTTTTATTGATTCTTCAATTTTTGCTTCTTCTTCTTCGATTTTTGCTTCTTCTTCTTCTATTTTTGCTTCTTCTTCTTCAATTTTTTGTTCTTCTTCTTCTAGTTTTTGTTCTTCTTCTTCAATTTTTTGGTCTTCTTCTTCTAGTTTTTGTTCTTCTTCTTCTTCTTCTGAAATATCTTGAATAAATGTTATTTTACATACTGGCCTATTAGATGTACTTAATCCAGTATAAAATATTTGATAAGTTATTTCAATTTCTTCATCAAATTGAAAATTTGATAAAAAATAGACTTCATCTTCCAAAAATTTTATTTCATTAGTTGATGTGTATTCTCTTTCTTCTCCACCATTAATATAATATATTGTCCCTTTATTTTCAATATTACTTAAATCTTTTAATTTAATTTTAACACATATTCCTAAATAATTATTAATAAAATCAATAAATATTTTTTTTTCTTCAGTAGATTGTCTTGATTTAATAATTATATCATCACATAAGCAAATACTTAATACATCACTTATATAAGCTCCTAAAGAATTAAAATTAAATAAAAATCTTAATTCTTTATTATAAAACAGTATACTAAAAATAGTAGTATATCCATTTGCACCATTTACTTCATTTGAAAATGAAAATTCATTACCATATAAATTTAAATCTTTATCAATAAAATAATAAAATATATATGTACCTTGTAAAGATGCTAAAATAAATTTTCCATTTCCTAAATATTTTAAATTAAAAGAATAAATTCTATGAATTGAATAATTATGCATTAAAATATGTTTATCAAATTTAATTTCAGAATAAATAAAATTTGTACAATAAGTTTGAGAATTATAAGTAGAATAACATATAATAATATAATTATTTTCATTTTTATCAATATGAACATATTGTGCAGAATCAACAATTAAACTAGGATAAATATTATTAATTATTTCTAAATTTGAATATAAAAAAAAATTACAAGTTAATTGTCTTGGAAAAGTATAATAAATAAAACAACAAATAAAATTAATTGTATCAATATCTACACATTCAATATTTCCCATTCCTTGAAGATAACCATCTCCATTTACTATAACATTATTTCTTTTATAATTAATAGTTGTAGATCGTGTATCAGTAAAATAATAATGATAAATATATCCATTTCCATTATCATAATATGAAAAAGAAATTATAAAAGCATTTGAATTAAATGGTAAAATTGAATATGGATAAGTAGAACTAAAAATATATTCTGAATTTACTGGATTATATTAATCAATATTTATACCATTATTATTAAATATATATATTTTATTATTTACTAAAACTATTATTTTACCGTTTTTTATTTTACATAATGATAAGTTTTCCATTTTTGAATCTTCAATAGGACTAATTGAAGTTTGTGTTATGTTTTCATGTGTTATTGGATTATATGTATAGAAATCAATACCTGATATTATTAAAATATTTCCATTATCTAATATAATTCCTCTTGAATAATTACCTTGGTTTGATATTTCTATATTTTCTGATTTAATTTGATTAAGTAATATAAGTAAAAAAAGTAATTTTTGATATGAAAAAATTAATTTACAATTTTTTTTCATTTTTTATTAATTATTATTATTGATAAAATATTATTAATAATAAATAAAACTTAATTTTAAAAAGTTATAATAAATTTAATTAAAGTAAAAAAGTTAATAAAACAAATTTAATAAGAATAATAATCATTAGTAGAATTAAATAATATAAACAGATAAATATGAAAATCATGTTTATGAAATAATTCAATAAATGAAGAATTTAATTCTTTAACTTTTGCATCTTCAATTAATTGATATTTAATTCCTATTTTATCATTATTTTTCATATGTTGAATACATTCAAAACAATAATCACAAAATCCATCATCAAAGTTTTCTCCTGGTCTACAATTTAAACAAATATATCTTGGTGATATTAATTTATTTTTATTACAAATAGAACATCTCATATTATGAATTAATGATAATTGATTTTCTGGAATTGAATTAAATAAATTATTTCCTAATTTATATTTATCAAGATTTAAAAAATTTTTTTGATTTCTTGTTTTAAAATAAAGTAAATTATGTTCTTTATGAATAAGTTTATTTAATCCTTTATTATTTTTATTATTAAATGTATTTTCTGTGCATTTATCACAAAATGTTATATTACACCATAAACAATGATATATTTCATTATTTTCATTTATAATTTTTTGACAATTAAAACAATATTTTTGTATATTTTTAATTTCAAAAGTAAATGTTTCTAAAATTTTTATATTTATATATTTTTCTGGGATTATATTTATGATTTTATCTTTATATTTTTTATAATCATTTTCTCTTAAACTACCAATTAGTTTTAATTTAGTTTTTTTTAATGGTTCCCAATAATTTTTTTCATTAAGTCTTAATCTTAAAGGAACTTTAATTATAAATTTTGCATAATATGAAATATTTGATTGAATATTTTCAATTAATTTTTTTAAATCTTTTTTTACTTTTATGAAATTAATTATTTTATTATTTGGAAATTTAAATTCAATAATTTTTCTTTCAAAAGAACTTAATAAACCCATTTGTAATATATGATAATTTTCCCCTTTTAAAATAATAAAATAAGGTTTTTTATTATATTTTGTGAAGCAAAAAATATTCATATAAAAAGATAATAAATTAAATGTATAAAATAAATATTTTATTTTTATTTTTGAATTGAGTTTTAAATATTCATTTACTATATCTTTTCTATTTGTTACTATTCTTTCATAAAATATAAAATATAGAATCATATCATTTAAAATAAAATTATTATTTTGATTAAAAAAATCTAAATTTTTATGTATTTCAATAACTTTATATGTATCAATATTACTAAAACAAAATAAAATTTTTAATTTATCAGAATTATCAATTATTACATCTTTACTATCATCAATATTTTCCCAGAAATTAAAATTTTTTAAATCATAATAATAATCTTTTTTCATTGAAGGTAAAAACAAAAAATATTTTACAATTCCATTATAATTTATTCTTATATATTCATTTAATCCAGCCAAAATTTTCTTTAAAGATGAAAATTTAATTGCTAGATGTCTTTTTTTATCAAATACAATATTATGAAAACATACATTATATAACGTATATTGATTAATAGAATAATAAAAAAAAACTTTCATTTCAATTTCATTTAAAGTAACTATATTATTTAATTTTAATGTATCTAAAACATATGAAAATATAGAAATAAAGTTATCTTTGCATTTTTCATAATTAAAAAAATTTATATATTCTCCCCATTTATCAGAAATATAAATTATTTCTTTTTTTTGATTAATATAAAAAGCAGGTAATAATTCATTATCATGTTTAAAAGAACCTATATAAATAGTATTATTTTTATAAAATAAATTTCCATTTCCTTCTCTTTTATTATTATTTAATAATCCATTATATAAATTTCCATTTTTATAAATTATAGTTTGTGGTTTATATAGTATTGAAAAAAATTCTATATTATTGTTATTATTATTAATGCAATTTTCACATAAAAATATTTCTTTTTCAGGATTAAAAAAAATAAAATTTTTATTATGTTTTAAACAACTAAATTCTTTTTGAATTATTCCTTTATGTTTTGATATTAACATATGATATAATGATTCATCTTTATCAAAAGTTTCTTGACAATTAAAACAATAAATAGAATAATTATTATTTTCTAAATTATTGTTTTGTAAATTATAATAAATAATAAATGTTTTTATTTTTGCATTATAATAACTATATATTAATATATCATTATTTCCTTCATATTTTAAAAAATTATGATTAAAAGGACGAAATATTATTTTCTCATTTTTCTCTAATTTAATTTTATTTGGATTAATTTCTAAATTTAATATCATTAAAATATAATAAAATTATAAAAAAGAATATTAATAAAAATAAAATTTAAAATAAAGGATATAAAAAATAAAAAATATTCTTCAATTTAAAACTCAAATATATAAATAATAACAAGAGAAAAAAACCAATTAATTATTAATTATTATTACTACTTCCCAATAAACTTAAAATATTAATAAAAATTTCAATAAAATCAATATAAATATTAAGAGCAGCAATAATATAATCATCAATAGAATATCCAATTCCAAATCTTTTAAAAATTAACTGAGTATCATATAATAAATAAAAACTATAAATAAAAACACCTAAAGCACAAAAAATAATATTTCCCCATTTTCCAAAAATAAAACCAAAAAGCATAAAAAAAAGAGAAATACCTAAAAAACAAAATAAAAATCCACCACAATAAGTAAAATTAGTTTTTGATTTAATAGCATAAATAGTTATTCCAATAAATAATCCAATTGTAATTCCAATTGCAGAAATGACTAATTTATAATTATAATATGAAGATGCAGTTGCGAGAAGATATGATTCACAAATAGTCCAAATTATTAATAAAATATAATTTATTGGAAATTTTTTTGCAATTTTTTTAACACAAATTAATATTATACATAATATTATACTTAAAACTAAACAAATATAAAATAATAAAAAATTTTCACTTAAGTATTTTCTTACTTTTTTTATAAATGTTATACTTACTAAAGCAAATGTTATTAATAATTGAATTGATAATATTCCATATACTTTTCTAATAAAACCTAACCTTATTGTTTTTTCTGGATCTGGTAATTTATTAAAATCAAAGTTTTGATTTGGATTATTATTTTGGTTAATATTATAATTATAATTTATGTAATTTTCATTTTGATTTTGATTAATGTTATTTTCTAAATTATAATCTTGGGCTGATTTAACAAATATTGTTTGTGGTTTAATATTTACTGGTATTTTTGAATTGTCTTGATAATTATTATTATTAGCACTCATTAAAAATTTATTTTTATATATAACAATTATTGATATGATGTCAAATTAAATTATTTGGTTTTTTGAAGATTAATTATTAAATTATATATTTTAAGAATATATTATTTTATTATTCCTTTTTTTTATTACTTTTGATAAATTAATATTTAATTGAAGTTTTCTGTTTAAATAAATTATTAATAATAAAGAAAATTAAACTCATTTATTTATTTGAAAAACAAATATAAAAATAATAATCTTATTATTCATAATTTAAAATATAATAAATCAACTCATTTTTACTTTAATATAATATTTTGAAATCATTGCTTATTATTATAATGTTAATCATATCTTTTTTAAAATTTTAAGTCAATTCAATTTTTTTTAGATATATAATAAATATATTAAAATTTAATATAAAAGAAATATATAATGCTAACAATTTTTAATTCAATTAAAATAAAAATGAATTTTATATAAATGAAACAAAATATATATAAATTTACAGAACTACAATTAAAGTAATTCTAATATAAATAAAAGAAATAATAAAAAAATAATAATTCCAAAAAAGCAATCATAAAAACACTATTTCTCAAATAAAAAAATACATAAAAAAAAATTAAATTTGCAAAATATACCAAATAAAATATATTTTTATAAAACAATAAAATATAAATACTAATTTATATATAAAAAAAATGTTCTCAAAAACAAAAGTAATTTTCCTAATCGTATTTTTAATATCCTTAATTCCAAAAATAAAAAACTGTTCTTCAAACGAAATAGAAATAACATCATCAAATTGTATTTCCTATTCAAAAATTCTAAATAATGAAATAACTTTATCAATATCAGAAGTAGAAAAAATATATTCACTTTACAAAAATAAAATAACATTATTACAAGAAGTATATTTTGAAATATTAAAAACAACAGATTTTAATAATCCAATAAACGAAATAAATAAGGAAATATCAACAATACAAGTAACAGATGAATGTGTAGACATATTAATAGGAACAGTTAGTACATTACCAATGTATATATTTAAATTTGATTCAGTTTCAGATTCATATTTTAAAAAAGTTCAATTTGTCTTATTTCATAATGGAAATTTAATATATAATCCAATTTGTACAAGTAGTCCAATTATAATAACTCATCCAATAAATAGTGATAAATTATTATTAGATGAAACACAAAAAACAAGAATGAATTTAGTAATAAAAAGTGAATATGATCCTTTTAATAAAAATTCAAAATTTTTTACTGATATTTGTACTCAATTTACTTCTGAAGATAAGACAGATGTTCCTTTAGATGATAGAAAAAATGATTATTTTATTAAACTTGATGTTTGTGATTCAGAAAATGAAAATAGTATTTATCATTCTTATATATCATCAAATATGAATAGTGAATTATATATTCAATGTAAATTTGGGGCGTTTGAAACTGATGAAGAAAAACAAAGTGCAGTTGATGTTGTTGAAAATGGTTTAAATACAGTTTTTAGACATTCAAATTTAAAAATTGTAAAATGTAATAGTATGTTATTTAAACTTAAATATTTTAAAGAAAATTATGGTGGTTGGATTATGTTAGGTTTATTTCTTTTACAAATTGCTTTTTTAATTTATTATTTAATTTTTGGTACTATTGGAATTTATGATGCAATTAAGGAATTCTTTAAAAAAAAAGGTTTATATTTTAAAGAAGATGATAAAAAAACAAAAGATGAAGAAAATAATAATGAGATTAATGGTAATAATAATATTAATATGAATACTAATAGGATTAATATTCAAAAAAGTAAGACTAGAGAAGTTAGAAAAGCAGTTACTGAAAATTTAGAAATTAGATATCAAGATTATGCAAATCCACCATTAAAAAAAAAAAACAGTGAATGGGATAATTATGATAATGAAGATGAAGATTTTGAATTTAATAATAATTTTAATATTCAAAAACCAAAAGTAATGAATGAAGTAATAAGAACTAAAATGAGTATGCTTGATACAATAAAAAGTAAAAATTTTGATAATAAAAAAGAAAATAGTAATCAAAGTATACCAAAAGTAAATAAGAATCAAAGTAAAGGAAATAGTAATCAAAGTATACCAAAAGTAAATAAGAATCAAAGTAAAAAAGTAAATAGTAATAATTATAATTTTGGTGATTTTGATAATTTTGAAAATAATGATAATTATGATGATTATGATAATAATGATGATTATGATGATTATGATAATAATAATTATAATAATAATGATGAATTAAATTATAAAGAAAATGTTGAAGTAGTTGAAAAATTAAATGATAAACTTGAAGGGAGAAATAGTAATAATTTAGATAGTGAAAATGATAAAATGATTCCTCAGAATAAAAAATATTATGATCCTAATGATGATAGACCAATTAAAAGTGGTGGTTTTTATAATTTAGATAGTATGGATAATATGTCTATGAATGATTTATTGGGAAGTACACAAAAAAAAAGTACTCAAAATAGTAATAAAAGTAATAATAATAATAGTAATAATAATAATAATACTAATAAAAAATTTAATACTGCAAAGAGTCAACAAATAAAAACTAATAAAGTAAATAATTTAAATAATCAAGCAAATAAATTTAATAATACTAATAAAAATAATAGTAATGATAATATGATTGATTTAAATGATTCTTTTAATCAAAATCAAAAAAATAAAAATTTTGATAATAAAAATAATAATAATAATCCATTAAATAATTCTTCAAGTTCTCAAATTCAAAAAAAAAATTCACGCTATGCTCATTTAGAAATGTCAGCAGATAATCCTTTTAATTTCAATCCTCAAAACACATATAATAACAATTATAATAGAAACTCAAATAACAATAACAATCAAAATAATCAAGATAATCAAGTAAATCAAAACAATTACATAAATAATCAAGATAATAAAAATATTCAAAATAAAAACAATAAAAATATTCAAAATACAGATAATAATATTAATAAGAATCAAAATAAAAATATTCCAATAATAAAATCCCAATCATTCAATAATAATTATGATGACATTCCAATAAAAAGTCAAAATAACATAGAAACATCAAAATCATTACAATTAAATAAAGACTTAAAAGAAAGAAAACAAAACGCATTAAAAATGTTAAATGGAACATTACATAAAGTAGATGAAGAAGAAAAAAGTGAAAATGAAATAAGTGAAAATGAAAATAACAATAATAATAATAATTCAACATCATTAAAAAATGACAAAAACAAATATAACAATATAGATATAAGAGAAAGTGCATTTATAAATAAAAAAAATAAAACAAACTCATCATCAAATTATTATCCATCAGATTTAAATGAAAGAAAATCGTATAAAAGAAATACAAATAATGATATAGATGAAAATATAGAAAATGAAAATAAAGAAGATGAAAATTTAGAAGTAAATAGAAGTAATCGTTCAAATAAAAGTGATGTAATAGGAACAACTGGACATTTATTTGATTATACTGATGAAGAATTAAATGATTTACCTTATGAAAAAGCATTTTATGCAGATGGAAGAAGTTATTATAGATATTATTTTTCTATATTAAAATATGATCAATTATTTCTTTTTAGTTTTATTTTAAGTTCAGATTTTAATTTAAGATTAGTTAAAGTTTCATTATTTTTTTTTCAAATTCCAATGTATTTAACTTTTAATGGTTTCTTTTTTAGTGATACTGCTGCAAGGACTTTATATCAAAAAAAAGGTATTATTACTCTTCTTGAAAGATTACCAAGTTCTATTTTTTCTTCTTTAATTTGTTTAGTTATTGTCATTTTATTAAAATGTTTTTGTTTAAGTCAAAAAAAAGTTCAAGAAGTTAGATCTTCTAAAACTTTTGATGAAGCTTATGAAAAAACTAAAGTTTTAGTTGAAATTATGAAACCTAGGATTATTATTTATTTTTGTTTTGTTTTTTTTTTTATGTTAATTTTTGTTTATTATTGTTCTTTATTTTGTATTGTTTATAAAAATACTCAATGGAAATTATTTCAAGAAACTGCAATTTCTTTTGGTTTAGGTATGATTTATCCTTTAATTATTTGTATTTTTCCTACTATTTTTAGGAAAATTGGTTTGGTTAAACAAAATGTTTGTGCTTATAAATTTAGTCAAATTTTACAATTGTTTTAAAAAAAAAGAATTTTTTTTCTTTTTTTTTTGAAAATTTTTATATGAATTTTTATATGATTTTTTGATATTTAAATTATATATAGATCTGCTTTTTATAATTAAATGAAAAGGGGAAAAATATTTTTTTAGATTTTTTATTTATTTACTTGAAAATGGATTTAAACTAAAAATTTTTAGATTATTTATTTTTTAAAACAATTTATTTTTTTCTAAAACATATATATATAACTTAAAAAATCAAAAAAAAAACTTTTTTTAATAATTTAAATATAAATAATTAAATTACAATATTATTATTTCTAAAAAATTCCATTTTTTCTTTAAGTGTAAAATTCTTAGTTTCATAATCACTAACTTCACAAATATATTCTCCAAAAATTCCTTTCATTCCAATTTTATTTTTTCCAAATTCAAATTCAGTTGTAGTATTTCTTTTTTCTTCAATTTTTTTCTTATTAAATTTAGGTTCAATATCTTCACTTAATTGAGTAATTTTTTCTTCATTTAAAGGACTTAATTCACAAAAAAATCTTAATGAATAAATTGGATAAAAATTATATGAATAAATTTGACATTCTTTTAAATCATTTATTATTTTACCACATTGAATTATTTTTTTAATATTAATTAATCCTTCTTCATTTAAATATTTCTTTTTTTCATCATCAAAAGATAAATCTTTTAAAAAAATACCTAAATAAGGAACTAATCCATATTTTTTTTCATTATTTAAATAATCAATTACTCCTTTTCTTAAGTATTCAAAATTTTTCATAACTGAACAAAAAGAACTTAAATTTTTTAATTTTTCTTTATAATCTTCATTTATTTTATTCCAAGTTTTATTTAATCTTTTAATACTTAAATTATTAATTGCTGTTATTATATTAAAACAATCATTAAAATTATTAATTTCTTTTAATTCTTCACAAATTAATATTAATTTTTCAATTATTTTACTTCTGATTTTTGCATGATCATATGATAAAATTTCTTCACATATCCATAATGATAAATTATTAAATCTATTTATTAATTTTACTATATTAGGAGAATTTATTTCTTTTGATTCTTTACTCCATTTTGAACTATTTAATTCATAGCATTCTATTTTTTTAAAGAGATATTGGGTTATTATTGTTAATTGTTTTGCTATTTCTGAAGGATCCCATGAAAAAATATCAAATTTATCTTCTATTATTTCTGGGATTTTTGTTTCTGGTTTTTTTTCTGGGAAATATTTTTGATTTTCATTACTTAAATCTTTTAATTTTAAATATACATTTTTTATTTCTTTTTCTTCTTTTAATAAATTTAATATTTCTGTTATTTCTATTTCTTTATTATAAAAAAGTAATTTTTTGTCTTTTGGTAATTTATTATATAAATCTAATACTTTTGTTTTGTTTTCTTTATTATTTGAAATATCTCTTAAATAATAATTTACTATATATGAATTTAATAATAAAATTGCAATATTGTTTTTATCATTTGAAATTAAATTAGAAATTATTTCATAAAATTTATCTTGATTTATTATCATATCTTTTTGATAAATAAAATAGTTTATAAAATCTGTTTTTTTTATATTATAAATATTTTCACCTTCAATTTCAATTAATTCTGTAAAAAGTGAATCAATTGATATAAATTCTTTTTCATTATTTTCATTTTCATTATTATTATTATTATTATTATTTGTTTCCATATTTTTTTTTAAAATTTAAAAAAAAGTTTATATTTAGTATTAAATAAATAATAATTATATTCTATTTCTTTATTTTTAAAAATTAAAAATTTTTTTATAAAAAAATGGGATGTTGTATAAATAAAAATGAAATAGGAGTAAAAAAAAATTTATTTATTCATTATAGAAATTTAATTGTAATTTTTATAGAAAAGTTTCAACAAAAGAAATAAATATAAATGAAAAAAAAACAAGAGAAACAAATAATGATAATTATAATGAAAATGAAATAAAACCAATTTTAGGAAATAAAATAAAGGATTTTACTAAAAAAAAAAATAGTAATATTCTTAATGTGACAATATCACAAACTCAAATTGAAACTCCAGATACAAATACAATAAATTTAAATGAGAAAAAATATAAAATAAGAGAATCAAATTCAGGAGAAATTAAAAATTCTTCAATTACAATTCCAAAATTAAATTTTAATAAAATTAAACTTGAACAAGAAAAACATAAATTGCATAAATTCCATAAATTTCATTCAATTAATTTTGATGGGAAATTATATTTTGAAGATAATAATATAAATAATTCTAATGAACATAAGAAAAAAAAGAAAAAAAGACATCATAAATATCATAAATCACATAAATTATTTGAAAATTTAAAATTAGAAATTAATGATTTTTCTGATTTTGAAATTAATCAAGAATTAAATACAAATTATTTTATAGAATAATAATATTAAACAAATTGAAAAATAAAAATGTATAATATATATATACATATTATTTATATTAAGTAAAGAATGTTTATATGATATGTAAAAAAGATTTAATTATTTATAATATTAAATTTAATTATTAAATAAGAATAATAAAGTTTTTAATTCATTTTAGAATATAGAAGTAAATCTTCTTCATAATTTGGATGATTAAATTTAATAATTAACATTCTAAAAGGAAGCTCAAATAAAATTCCAAAAATACATGAAAATAATAGAATAAAAACAAATTCACCTAAAGCAGTAAAAATACTATCTGAATATCCTAAACAAAATTGATAATCAAAAATTATATAAAATATTTTTATTAAAAAATCATAGCTAGCAAAAAATGTTAAACTATTTCTTGAAATTAATCTTATAAAAGATAATTTACTAATTTTAGTAAAAAATCCTCCATTATCTTCATCTATTATTAATATTATTAATAATAAAATATTAAAAAAAATCACAAATAAAAACTTTTCATAAAAAAATAAAAAAATAATTATATTATTTACTTTAAAAGTAATATCACCATAATAACTTCTAAAAATAGAATAAGAAGAAGAAAGAAATATTAGCATTAATAAACAAATAAAAATAATTAAACTTTTAAGGAAAGTTGAACTTTTATAAATAAATTTTGTAATATCTGAAATAAAATAAAAAGGAATATAATTATTTGAAATATAGGTTGGTGAAATTGAATCATTATAATGAAAATAAGCAATTCCTGTTAGAATTCCTATAAAATAAAATCCTATAAAAAAATAAATATATTTTATTGTATAGGCTTCTCCATAAAAAATTGTTCTATCATAAATATTTGATATTGAATCTTTAAAAAAAATAAAATAAAAAGTATATGGGATATAAATTATTGATATTATTATAAAGTCTAATATATTAGATTTTGTTTTTTTTAAAAAATAAAATAAAAATATAAATATGATTAACATATAAAATTCATTATGGTAAATAAAAAATATTTTATGACAATCATCAAATTTTGATGTATATTTCCTAAAGAGAAAAGAATGATAATTAATAATATAATTTGTAAAATATTCTTGCTTTAAACACTTTGGAAGATTAGAAACATTAAAAAAATATTTTTGCCAAACATCTAAATCATATGAATTAACAATATCATTTAGAAAATAATGTAAACAAAAAAAATTTATATAATATAAAATAATTTTAGGAATACTCATTATTATAAATTTATAAGTTATTAAAAAATTTTCCTTTTTTTCAATACAATATTTTTTATAAAAAGAATAAAATTTATATGATAAAATAAAAGAATCTAAAGAAATAAAAGTCACTTCTGAAAAATGAGAAAATTTAATTAAAATAAATAATTTACTTTTATAAAAAGATTCATCGAAAAAATCTCTTGTTGGATTTTTTAATATTGAATAAAAATGATAATTTAAAACAGAAAAAAATAATAAAAATGTTTTAAATAAATTAATTATTTCTAATTTTTCATCATTATACCATTCACATTTTTTTCCTGAATTATATATATTAAAATTTTTCCATAAATTAAAATAAATTAAAAAATTTTTTTTTTCTATTTTTGTTTCATCAGGTATAATTTTATCTGCAAAAATTTCTGTATTTATTGTATTATTATTTGAATTATTATCTTCAATATATTCATTTAATTTATTTATAGATCTATTCATATCATATTTATTTTTATTCCCAAAATAATAATCTCCTAAAATTGATATTATTAATCTTAAAATTATATATATATAAAAAGAATATTTGATAATTTTAATTTTAATATCTTCCTTTATATTTTCTTTTTTTAAATAAATAAGACTAGTTGTGTTTAGAGTATTATTGAATAATTTTATAATTTTTGAATTATTTATTTTTCCTTTATAAAATATATTATTTTCTATATCATATTCACATTCTTTTGGGATACATAATCCAGTTGAAAATCTATTTTCATAAGAGGAAAATTTTAAAATATTTTTTTTTACATTATCATCAAAAAAAGCATTTTCTTTTAATTTATAAACAAATAAATAATATATTAAAGAAAAATTATTACATGCAAATTCATTCATTGGATTTGATATTATATCAATATCACTATATAAATATATTTTACTTATTTTATTTTTTATTGATTTAAAACATGATGAATTATTTGAAATATTTAGTTTAGATAAAATATTCTCTATTGATATTGATATATTTTTAGACCATTTATCATCATCTTTACTTTTATTTTCTTCTAATGAAAATAATGCTATCGAGAAAAGAATTATACTAATATAAATATATCTCATTTATTTGTTAATAATTGAATAAATTTTACAAAAAAAATAATTTTTTGATTTTACTATTTATAAATATTAAAAATTTGAAAAATAAAAATTATAATATTTAAAATTTTATACATTATTATTATAAAAATATTTTTTTTTTGAAAAAAAAAACCAATTGATAATTTAATTAATATTATAAATCATATAATATTAATTTCATTTCTAAACTTGTATTTTCCAATCCTGAATTTTCACTTTGTTGTGAATTATTAATATTATTAAATTCATTTGTATTTAAAATATTATTATTTATATTTTCATTTTTATTTTCTTCAATAGAATTTTTTAAATCATTAATATTTATTTTAATATTTTCATCATTTAATTCTTTTTTTTTTATGTTTGAAATATTAGAATTTAATAAATCAAAAGTATTAACTATTTCTTCTGAATTTGAATTAAATCTATTGAATGTTTTAAAATTATTATTTTGAGTTTGATTTTCATATGTATAAAAATTTAAATCTATTAAATTTTGATTTATTACTTTTGAATCTTCTTTTTCTTGTTTTTTTTTATTTTTTATAAAATGACCAGTAAATTTGTTTAATTTATCAAATAATTTATTGTTCTTTTTATCTTTAAAATTTTTATTTTTATTAATTCCTTTTTGTTTCTGGTTTTCATTAATTGTATTTTTATTAAAAACAATTATATCTTTATTATTATTTTGTTTTACTTTATTTTTATTGTCTTCTTTTTCTAATTTAATTACATTAATTTTTATTAATTCATTTTCTTTTATTTTTTCTTCAACCTTGGAAATATTAATTATATTATCTAATATTTCTAAATAACTTTTGCAATTAATTAATTTAATTTTTTGTATATATTTTTTAACATACATAATATCATTTTTAAATTGTTTAATCATGTTTTCATTTCCAAATCCACTTTTATTTAGACATTCATCTTTAAATTCAATTAAAAACTTATCAAAAATATTTTTAAAACATGAAATTATATCATTATCATTAAACCCATATAACATTTTATTATAAATTTCTTCAAATTTATTAAATCTTATAGAATATTCATTATAATTTTCATTTTCTAAAATTGGATATTTTAAAAAATTTATTTTTTCAAATTTTTTTATTATATCAATTTTTATTTCTTCTAATATTCCATTTATAATGTCTAAACATTTTAAATGTATTAAATTTATTTTTTTAATATGTTTATTTACTACATTTATTATGTCATCATCATTATCTCCAATTATGAAAGAATTAATATTAAATAAAATTGATTGAATTATACTTAAATTTGAATTCAATAAAATATATTCTTTTTCAGTAATAATTCTTTTATTTTTTCCTATTTTCCCAATTCCTTCTATAATTAATGAATTACATTTTAAAATAAAATTATTTAATATTTTCACTAATTGTAAAATTATTGTTTGAATTCCATTTTTGTTTTTATTATAAAATAAAATATAATAAACTTGAAAAATAAAATCTAAAATAAATAAAGTTGTAGAAATTATTTTATATTTTTCATTTCTACATTCAAGATAATTCATTTTATTGTGATTATTACTTAGTTTTATTATTAAATCATCTTTCTTAATTATATTATAATCAATATAAGTAATATTAATTATCAATTGGTATTTATAATCAAAATTATTAATTTGAATCCATTCATCTTTTTCAATTAATTCATTTAATTTTTCATTTTCAGATATGAAAAACTTAAAAATTAAATCATTTTCATATTGAATAACAAATTTATTAAAATTAAAATCAATTAATGAAAAATATTCTTGCATAATATCATTTATTTTATTTTTAATATCAAAAAAATTATTAGGTAATAAAGAAACAGATTCTTCCATAATTATAATTAATAAACTAACTATTTTATTTTTAGATTCATTTAATATATATAAAGCAGTATCTTTAAAAATTTTAGGTGAAGAACCGAAATTATTTACAATTATCTCAATTAAATATTCAAAATTTTCTTTTAAAAAAATAAAAGCAATTCCTAAAATTTTTAACTTATCAATTCTTTTTTCAGTTATTTTATCATTTATTTCTTGTATAATAATTAAAAATATATTTTTTAATTTTTCTTGAATTTGAGTAATATCAAAATTTTGTGAAATAATAAAAGAATAAATTTCTAATAAAGATATTATTTTTTCTTTAGTTTTATATGGAAAATTGACTAAATGATAAAATATTATTTCCTCTTTATTATTATTTAAATATTTATAATTTTTTTTATTATGTTTTAAAGAACCTAAATTAAATTTGTTACTCAAATTTATTTTTACTGAATTATCATCCTTTATTTTAAAAATTGAAAAACAAAATTTCATAATTTCATCAATATAAATTATAAAAGAATTAATATATTTTGACTCAAAAATACCTGTTACATTTATCATTTCATTTTCAATTAAGGAAATTAATTTTATTTTCCCTTTATACTTTATTTTAATTGGAATTAATTGATTTTGAATATTTATTATTGAATTTCTTTCTTTATCAAATGATAAAGAGGTTGTTATTAATTTTATCTTATTATAAAATTGTAAAATAATATTTGAAATATAAGATAATTTTTGTAAATTTTTTTTTTTTGTATGCAATAAAAATATTTTGGTATTATTTTTAAAAAAATTTGCTTTTATTTTATTTTTCTTTTTTTTTCTTTCTTCTAAAACATCTATTAAATATTTTATTGAATATTCATAAAAAGAATTTTTTAAAACATAATCAAAAATTTTTTGGGAATATGATAATATATATAAAATTTCAAGTTCAACTAATCCAACTTTTTTTTCAAATGTTTTAATTAAAGAATATAATTCTTCTTTATTTCTTTCAAAATATTTGTCATTAATTTTATAATTATTAACCCCAATATTAAATTCATTATTTTCATTTAAAATTTTTTGCAAATGCTTACTTTCAATGTATTGTTTATTTGAATGGAAAAAAAAATGTTTATGATATTTATGATTTTTTGTAAAATTAGGATAATATTTTTTTATTTTTTGAATATAACTATTATAATCATCATCTAATAATTTATTTATTGGTTCATTATTATTAGTAGATTTGGATTTTAAAATTATTTCATCAAATTTTGAAAAATCTATTGTATCAATTGTTGAACTTGTTTTTATATTTTTTTTATGGATTAAAAAATTTACTGAATTAAAAGAAAACAATTTTTTTTTATTGTTAAATTCATTATTTATTATTAAATCACTAATATTAGTGTTCAAATTCCATTTTCTAAGTTCATCATTTATTTTATAATCACTTAAATCAGTTCTTAATTCTAAAAATAATTTTTTATTCTTTTTTTTATCTCCTTTCATTATTTTTAATATACTCCAAATTTAATTTTAAAATAATTTTATAAAAAAATATAATAATCATATAAAAATGAAAAATTTAAATAATGAAGAAATTGTAAGTATATATGAATGGGTTGATAATATTCCTTTATCAAGAGAAAAAAAATTTATTAATAAAGATTTCTCAGATGGAATTTTAATGGCAGAAGTTTTAAAATTTTTATATCCAAAATTAGTTGATTTACATAATTATCAAGAAGCAAATTCAATAAATAAAAAAATTGAAAATTGGAATACTTTAAATCAAAAAGTATTTAAAAAATTAAATATTCCTTTATCAAAAAAAACAATTGATGATGTTTCACATTCTCAAATTGGTACTATTGAAAATATTTTAAAAATTATTTATGATAAAATTAGTAATAATGATATTGAAAATGAGAGAAATAAAAACAAAAAAAAAGAGCAAAATAAAAAAGATTATAAAAGTATTATATATGAAAAAGATTGTGAATTAGTTAAATTGAAAAAATATTTAAATAAATTAAATTTAGATATTTTAAATAAAGAAAAAGAAAATTATAAATTAAAAAAAGAAATAAATCAATTACAAAATACAATCAAAGAAAATTAAAAATAATTTTTAAAATATACAAAATCAATTATTATATTTTTATAAATAATTTTATAAATAATTAATACAAAAAAAAGATTAATTTAATAACAATTATAAATTAAAATAATTTTTTTTCAACAAAAAAATAAAATAATATAAATGAATTCAACTTATGAAATGGAAAGATCACCTTCAAATGTATCAATGACAACAAATTGTGCAAGTTTAAATTCTTCAAATCTATTTTTTACAAAGAAAAAAAATTTAAAATCTTCAGCAAGTTCAAATTCTTTATTAAATAAAAATTTATTTCAAGATTGTATATTTAATAATTCACTAAGAAATAATATTGAAAATAGAATTTCAAAACAAATGAAAAATAGAGTAAGAAGTCCAATTAAACCAGAATTAAATAATTTAATAAGTTATAGTTATAAACCAAATGAAGAAAATAAAAATTATAATAATATTAAATTAAATAGCCAAAGAAATAGTTTTAATAGGCAAAACATTATATTTAATACTTCAGTTAATGAAAGAAGAAATAAAAAAAATAAAGATAATAATCCAAAATTAACTTATGAATTTTTACCAGAATTAAATAAAGATAATTATAATGAATATATTAATAATAAATCAATAAATGAACAAAATATATTAATGAATAATATTAATCATAATAATAATAACCATAATTTTGAATATCCAAATCAACAAATTTATAACTCAAATTTAGATGATAATAATAATCCAATTTATAATATACCAAATGATAGTTATAATATGAGTCCAGATGAAATGAATAATAATAGTCAAAATATTCAAAATATTTCAAATTCAAATGGAAGTTTTGATTTAAATAATGAATTACAAAAAGCAAATAATATGATTAATTTATTAAAACAAGAAAATGAAAGTTTAATATTACAAAGAGATTCTGCATTAAATCATATTAAATCAATTGAAAATCAGAAAAATTTTAATGAAGAAGAATTTAAAGAATTAGAAGATCAAATACAATTATATAAACAAAAATTAGATTTATCAAATCAAAATTTATCAAATTTAAATAATGAAAATTCACAATTAAGACATTCAATAAAAGAATTAAATGATGATTTATATACAAAAGATAATATAATTCAAAAATTAAATAATGATATTAAATTTATTCATGCAGAAAAAGATAAAATAATTAATGATTTAAATGAAGAAATAGAACAACAAAAAAATTTTATGAAACAAAAAAATGAAGAATATGAAAGAAATAATAATATTTTAAATAATCAAATTAAGAATTTAGAAGATACAATTGCAGAAGAAAAATTAAAAAATCAAAAATTACAAATTTATATTAATAATATGAATAAAATAGATGAAAATACTAAAAAATTATTAGAATATTTATTTGATTTTTATAATAATATTAGAGAATTATTTATGTCAAAATGGAAAAAAGATATTTTATTAGATGTAATTGAATTTGAAGGACCTGATGAATTTAATAAGAATAAATTGTTAATTTTATTAGATAAATTAAAACAATTTTTAGAAGATTTAAAAATGAAATTTGGGAAGTGTTTTGCTTGTGATATTGCTTGTTGTACTTCTGAATATGATAGGTTGAAATTTTTTAGAAAATATTATCCGGGAATTCCAAAAAATTTAAAGATTAAAAAATAAAAATAATATATTTTTTTGTAAATAATTGTTTTTTTTATAATAGAAAATTTATATAAAATATTAATTATTTACTATTAAATTAAATTATTAAAATCTTATTATCTTTATTTTATTTTGTTTTTCATTTTATATAAATATAACTTTTTGTATATATTATTTCACAGTGATTTTTCAAGTAATTGTATATATTTTTTTAAATCATAAGAATATAAAATTTATTTTTATTAATTTAAATAAAACAAATCCTTTTATTTCAAGATTTGATAAAATAGTTAAAAAATAATATTAAAAATAATAATTACAAAGATAATAAGATAATTATATCCATTCTTATTTTTTCTATAATAAGAAAACAAGTAGAATTTATATATTATTTAACAAATTCTATAAAATCAAATATATTTAATATTTTTGAGTGTTATATAATAAAATAAGAAAATTAATTTTATCTCCTAAATTTTTTGCATTTAAAAACTAAAGAATGAATAATTTTAATCAATTTAATAAAGAAAAAATTTATCAAATAAAAATTATTAATAATAAGAAAATACTTTTTGTTCAAAAAATAAAAAATAATATATTAAATATAGAACTAAATTTAAGAGTAATGTTAGAACAATTTAAGGAATATATAAGTCAAGAATTAGGAATAAATTATAAGACAAATATATTATTTGGAAGTAATATTAATGTAACTGAATTTGAAGAAGAAGAAAAAGAAATTAATATAAATGAAAACTCAAATAAAAATTGTTTTAATAAAAAAGAAGAAAAATTAAAAGAAGATATTAAACAACATTTAAAACAAAATATCAGACAAAAAAAATATCAAATTTTATCTTTATCAAAAAAAAGAGAGATTTTATTAGAAGTAAACTTTTTTTAATATTAGCTTGAAAAAACAAATTATAATATAAAAGAAGTTGCTAAAATTTACAATATTAAACCTAAAAATATTCAAAGATGGATAATAAAAGGTCCTGAAAGAAAAAAAGGTAAGATTAATCTTTCCATATCATATGTATTATATAAAATATTATTTTTAAAAAAAATCAATTTTTTATGTATCCAATATAAAAAATATTGAAAAAAAAAAATAATTATATGATATACATATGATATTTTTTAAAAAAAAATATAAAAATTTATAATTTCAAATAGGAGGAGGTAGAAAAATAAGAGATCCTAAAATGGATTCAGCACTTTATGAATGGTATATTAATTATCATTTTATTCTTGGAAATAATGTTAATATTAAACTTTTTAAAAGAAAAGCAATGGAATTATCTAATAATGAAAATTTTAGAGCATCAAAAGGATGGCTTGAAAAATATAAAAAAAGATATAATATTTCTTTTGTTAAGAAAAATTTAATTTAAATTGTGTTTTGGATGAAAACAAATTAAATTATTAAATATTTATTTCAATTATTTAATATTTTAAGATATTATTTAATTTATTTTAATTTAATTTTAATTTTTATATAATTATCAATTAAAATATATCAAACATCATTATATCAATATTTATTATTTTATCTCAAAATTAATAAAATGAATTTTGAAATTTATGAAAATAAATCAACAGAATCATATATTTCAAAAATACTAAATTTTGTTCCAAAACTTCAACCAAAAAAAGAAAGAACAATTCCTTCACCATTACATTTAGTAAAAGATAATAAAATTAATTATTCATATGAATATTCAAAACCAAAAAAAACAAAAATGATTCAAAATATAAAATATTCTAATTCTTTAAAGCTTTCAAATAAAATAAAACAAAATAATACAAATATAAGTTTTAATATTAAAAAGATTATTATTGAAAATATAAATATTGAAAATAAAAAAAATATTTCAAAGAAATTAATTTTTAATATGTTAATAAAGAAAAATCGAAAAAATTAAATCAATTTTGAAAAATATAATAATATATTAGTTGTAAATTTTTGAGTAATAATATGAGTATTTTTTTATATTTAATTGTTATTGAGTTGTATCAATATTTAGTAATCTTTTAGTTGAGAAGGTAGTTATATTGGGTTTAATTTTTAATAAATTTATTTAATTAAATGTATTTTTATCAATAGGAATATGAGATAAAATTAATTTTAAAAAGTGTTTAAATATCTTTTAATTTTTAAAAGTAATTCAAGAATCTTAAATTTATTTTTATTCTTATTATTAAAAATATTTATTTTTTAATTTAATGAATATAATTAATCAAAAAGACTTTTTTGATTATTTAAGTTATATTGTAATTAAGTAATTAACTTTTTTATAGGGTATTATTATAGAAAAATCAAAAAATTCATTTAATTCTATTTTTCAGTCAATTAATTTATCAAAAACTTCAATAACGATATTACAAATATTTCAACTTACATTATATAAATATTTAACTCAATTATCAAATGAAAATATGTCATTAATATGTGAATCAATAATTTATAATTATTTATATCATAAATCAAATCTTGAAAATAAAATATTATATAAATTACCTATAATTTATTCAAGAAAAAAAGTAAAAATTATTTCTTTTTATTTTAAAAAATGGAAAAATAAAATAATAAAGAGAAAAAATAAAATTGAAGTTATGAATAATTTATCTCCAATAAAAGGAAAAAGGAATAAAGATAGGATATATATATTTAAAGATTTAGAAGAAAGTGAAAGTGATAAACAATACCAAATGATTTTAAAAAATATAAATTCAAATATAGATTTTAATAAATTTAGTAGTAAAATTAGTAGTATTTCAAGTAATTCTTCATCTAGAACTCAACTAAAAAGTAAAAATAATAGTAAAAGTAATTTAAATAATATAAATAATAAAAAGCAAAATACAAGAAATAAAAAAAGTAAACTTTTTAATAAAAATATTAACTCAGATTATAAAAATAAAAATAAGTCAATAAATAATTTTATTCAAAGACAAGAAAATTTTTCTCAATCAATAAATAAACAAAAAGAAAAATTATATAAAGATAGTGAAGATGAGTTTGATTTAATTTATACATTTAATCCAAAAATAAATAAAAATATGAAATATATGAGAAATAATTCAAATTTATCAATTTATAATAGATTATATTTAGATAGTTTAGATAGGAAAAAAAAACAAGAAGAAAATGAAAAAAATATGAGCAAAAAAAAATCAAATAATATATCATATTCAAATCAATTTGTTTTTGATGAATTATATTTAGATCATAAATATAGAAAAGAAAACCATAAAAAATTAATTAATAAAATTGATAATGAAATTGGAATGACATTTACTCCTGAAATTAATAAATTTAATAAAAAAATTTTTAAATTGAAATATAATAATAATACTAATAATAATAATTTGTCTAATAGTATTAAGTTAAATAGAAGTAGAAGTATAAAGGAAATTAATAATATTAATAATAACAAAATATTATATAAAGGATATAATAAAATTAATAATCCAGATAATAAAACCTATAATTTTATTTTTGAATATATTAAGGATAATCAAAATAAAAATTAAAAAATAAAAAAAAGAAATTGAATATAATTAATTTATTATAAATAATATCTTAATTTATTTTTATTATAGTGAAAATAATTTTTTTATTGAAACAATTAATTAAAAATTATAATTTAAATTTAAAAATAAATTTAATGGTAACTTTACAAAAACTAAATTCAAATAAAAATTTAAATTTATATCATTCATTTATATATGATAAAAATGATTTCTCAGGAATTCCAATAAATAAGACAAATCATTTAAGACATTTAAGTTTAAATGATTTAACATTTAATGATAATTCATTTATAAAAATTAAAAATAGAAAAAGAAATAAATCAAATAAATTTTCTGATTTTACAAAAATATTTGAAAAGACATTTACAATTTCAAATAAAAATATTTTTGATACTTTAAATTCAAAAAATGAAAAGAAATTGTTTAATAAAATTCATCCTGTGAATAATATAGATACAATTACAATTCAAGAAAACAAAAGAAGTAAATCTACTTTAAATAAAAAAAAATCTGGTAGTAATAGTACAATAAATATAAATTTGAATACCAATAAAAATAAAAAAATTCTATCTAAAGAATATGTTAATAAAAATTTTTATAAGGTATTTGGTAAAAATAATGATAAAACTTATAGAATATTTAATCAAATTTCTCAAATTAAAAATAATTTAAGTCCTAAAATTGTAAAACAAAATTTAATAAATAGGCCAAAAGTCGAAGTTAAAGATTCAAAAATAATAAATGAATATAATAAAAATGCAATTTCAATTCATAAAAAAATTAATAATTTAATGAAACCTCATAAAAGGAATTTAAGTTATTTAGAAATATATAATAATAATACAATAATGAATAATAATTCATTTTTTACAAAAAATACTCTTAAGAATTCAAATAATTTTAAAAATAAAAATAATAAAAAAAGAATAAACAGTAATTCAAGTAATATTAATTATAAAAACAATATTGTTCAAATTGCTTATATTGATTTACTTAATGATAATTTTGATGATCCAAAAAAAGATATAGAAGTATATAAAAAATCTTTTGAAAGAAATAAATCAAAAGATTTTATTGTTCAAAAATATTTAAATTTTTCAAAAAAAAATAAATAACAAATAATAGTAAAGTATATTATAAAATATCTATTTTCCTTTTTAATGAAAATAATAATATTATAATAATTAATTTTTTTAATTTCCATTTGAGGCAATATTAATATAATTTTACATATATTTAATCAAAGAATGATTTAATAAAATCATTTTAAACTGATTTGATACTAATTAAATATAAAATAAATTAATCTATAAAATTTTGAAATATATCAAAATAATTTTATTTTAAAAATAAATAATTAAAAAATAATAAATTATATCAATAATGAAATTAATAATATGGAATTTGATATAAATCAAGAAATACAAGAAAAAGAAAATATAATAATAACAAAAAAAGAAAAAGGTTTTTCATTAAAAAACATAAAAAATAATATTAATGTAGAATCATTAAAATTATTAATTGAATCAAATCAAATTAATATCACTGAAGAAAAAAATTTAAAATATTTACTTTCATTAACTTTAAAAAATAAAAAGACAACACTAAATGATATAAACATTTTAAATTACTTAAACACATATTTAAATAAAGAAAATGAAAAAATATATATTGATTATACTTTTCAATGTTGTGAATTAGGAAAACAACAATTTGTAAAAATAATGTTTGAAAAAGGAATAAATATTAATTCTCAAAATGAATATGGAGAAACATTTTTACATATTGCAATATCAAAAGGAGATAAAATTTTAATTTTATTTCTTTTAAAATATTATCCTAATAAAAACATTAAAACTTTTAAAGATCAAATGACTGTTTATGATTATTCTATTGAACAAGGTGAAAAATCTATTATAGATTTAATTTACGATGATAAAAATGATTATTATTTAGATGATGATTCTTTAAATATTAATAATTTAAATAATATTAATAATGAAAATAATGAAAATAATTGTTTTTATTTTAATGATTCTGAAAAAGAAAATGTTGGAATTTTTCAAAGTGTTAAAAATGATATTTGCGAAGATAATAATATAGAATGTTATAATACAATAAATAAAAAAAATAATATTAGAAACACTATTAATTCAAGTTCTAATTTTAATAATGATGACTTTTTTTATATTGATACTATTACTGAAAAAGATGGATATTTTGAACAAATAAAAAAAATTGAAAATAAATCTATTTCAATTAATAATAATTATAATAATAATAATGATTATATAAATATAGAAGATGAAGATTCAATTGATTCTATTATAGTAAAAAAAATTAATAAAAATAAATCAAATGAAAGTGAAAGTAAAAAAATGATATTTGAAGATTCGTTAGAAGATTATAATATAGTAGATAATAATAATAAATATTCAGAAAAACCAAATGATACAAATTGTTTTATATCATATTTAGATGATTTATCAAAACAAAAATTATATTCAACAGAAACAAATATAATTCAAAAAAATATTAAACAATCAATGTCAGAGAATATAAATAGTCATACAAATATGACTTCAAATCTTTTAACAAATTTTACTGGAAATTCAGGAAACAATAATAATAATATAAATAGAAAAAATCTAGTTTTACAAACAAAATATTCAAATAATAGAAATTATAAAAAAAATAATAATAAAATAAATTTCAATTTAAATCAAAATGAATTAACTCATTTAAGTCAACAATATAAATCATATACAAATAGAGATGATAATTTAAATATTTTTGAAAGTAATGATTTAAAAGATAATAAAAATAATTCAGAAAGAATTTCCTTAATATATAATAATTATACAAATAAAGAAAATCAATTAAAAAAAATAATCTTGAAATAAATAATTTTTTATCAGAAATTGGTATATCAATTGATTATTCAAAATATTTATTATTAAATGGATTTGATGATTTAAATCTTTTAATAGAACAAACAAAAAATGATATTTCAATAACAGATCAAAATTTAAAAGAAATAGGTTTTAATAAACCAGGAACAAGAGCAAAATTTTTAATTCATTTGGAAGAAAAAGCAAATTTATATGAGTTTCAAATTAATAAAGAAATTGTATATTTTTCAAATAATTTAAATGAAAATAAATTATATCGTTTATTATCATCTATTAATTTAGAACATTATTTAAATAATTTTTTAATTAATGATTATACAAGCCCTGAATTATTATATATTCAAATGGTTAGTAGACAACCTTTAACTGAAAATATTTTATTAAATGATATTGGAATTGATAAAGTTGGTTATAGAATGAGATTAATTAATAAATTAAAAAATGAAAGTAATAATTTTATTTATAAAATTAAAAATGGAATTTTGGCTAATAATAATTTTCATTTTAAAAAAAGTTCAATAATTATTGAAAGTCAAAAAGGAAATAATAATGAACTTTGTAATTTATGTTTAATATTTTAGTTAATGTAAATTTTATTGATATTGTTATGATATTTTTATTTATTTCTGAAATATATAAATATATTATTAATTTTTTAATCATCAAACATAAATAAATTATTCATTATTTATTTAATAAAAATTGAAATTTAAAAAAAATGTCATTTTATTTTTTATTTTAAATTATAAAATAGAAAATTAAACAATAAATAAAATAAGTTATTAAATGGGATGTTGTACATCAGATTCTACAACACAGAAAGAAAATCAACAAACAAAAATATTGGAAATAGAAAAAAAAATAAATGAAGAAGAATATTTAAAATTAATTCAAGAGAATATAAAAAGAGTTCAAATAATAATGAGTTCATATAATAAAACAGATGATATTGATGTTGAAGATGATAAAGAAGAAATAGATAATACAAATCAATCAAATAAAAAATATTTTAGATTTTATATTATTTATCAATTAACTTTAGGAAAAATTCGAAGTTTAATTGAAGATTATATTAATTATAAAAATAATAATAATATTGAAAAGAATAATAATATCGATTTTAAAGAATTAAAATTTGATAATAGTTTAGCAAAAAATTATTTAGATAGTTTATTAAATGCGGAAAAAAATCATAATAGAAAAGAAGTACAACAATTAGAAAAAGAAATGATAAAAAATATTTTTATAGAAAACAATTAAATTATTAACTTTTTAAAAATCACAATTATTCTAAAAATAAATAAATATTAATATTTATATTTGGTATAATTCATTTAAAAATTATATAAAAATCTTTTTTTAATATTCATCTTCTAATTCATCATTATCTTGATATCCAATATCACTTTTAGTTTTATTTGTATTTTTTCTTTTATCATTTCTAATATCAATTAATTTTTGATTTGATTTTTTTTTATTATTATCTCTTTTATTAACTTCAATTAATTTTTGATTTGATTTGATTTTATTATCATCTTCAAATTCATCATTGTCTTCATTTTCATTTTGAGAATATTTTTCTTCTTTTATTATATCATCTTCATTTTCTAATTCTTCATTATCTTGATTTTCTTTTATTTTATTTTTATGATAATTATTTAAATTATTATTATTTGGTAAATTATTATTATTTTCATCTTCTAATTCTTCATTATCTTCATTTTCAACATTTTTAAGTGATTTTATTGTTGTTTTACGTGTTGATTTTCTATTTTTATTATTTCTTATATTATTATTTTCATCTATTAAATTTTCATTATTTGAACTCAATGTAATTTTTTTTGTTGATTTTCTTGATTCATTTTTTCTTATATTATTTTCAATTATATCATCTTCTAATTCTTCATTATCTTCATTTTCAACATTTTTAAGTGATTTTATTGATGTTTTATGTGTTGATTTTCTATTCTTTTTATTTCTAATATTTTCATTATTTAAATTATTTTTATTATCAATATTTTGATTATCATAATCATCAAATTCTTCATTATCTACATTTTCATTATTTTCCATTTCTTTATTTTCTATTATTTCAAATTCTTCTTCTTCTTTTTCTAAAACTTTTTCTTCTTCTTTTTCTGATTGTTTTTCTTCTTCTTTTTCTGATTTTTCTTCTTCTTCTTTTTCTGATTTTTCTTCATCTTTTTCATTATTTTCAAATTCTTTCTCATTTATATATTCATTTATTGGTTTATTATTTTCTTCCCCCTTTAATATATCATCTATAAAGTTTTTTGCGATTTCTTGATTTTCTAAAATTTCTGATTTATTTAAATCTTTATCATTTAGTATTGAATCTTCTTCTTCTACTTTTTCTTCTTCTTCTACTTTTTCTTCTTTTTCTACTTTTTCTTCTTCTTCTTCTTCTTCTTTCTCTTCTTCTTCCACTTTTTCTTTTTCTTCTACTTTTTCTTCTTTTTCTACTTTTTCTTTTTCTTCTACTTTTTCTTCTTCTTCTACTTTTTCTTTTTCTTCTACTTTTTCTTCTTTTTCTACTTTTTCTTCTTCTTTTTTTTCTTCTTCTTCTACTTTTTCTTCTTCTTTTTTTTCTTCTTCATTTTGATTTTCAATATTTTCTTCATCTTCTTTTTTATTGTCTTCTATGTTTTTTTCTTTTTTATTATCTTCTTCATTTGACCTTTTATCCTCTTCTTTTTTGTCCTCATTTATATTTTCTTTTTCTTTTATTTTTTTTTCTTC
>JAEEGK010004031.1_pt1 | contig 36229 bp, 35 predicted proteins | sample 8958771 | NCBI WGS metagenome assembly JAEEGK01 (sample SAMN16246547, study PRJNA631951) | gut metagenome | biome: gut microbiome; feature: rumen; material: SC-attached | host: Bos | place: Iran: Karaj | collected 2018-10 | reverse complement strand
ATTCCCTGTTTTCTCTTCTATATACCGTACCGCATCCCCAACCTCTATAACGGAAATGTCTCCTGTCACACTAACTATTAGGCTCGTTGCCTCAGAGATGTCTGTTTCCAAAAGCGGGCTTTCAATGGCGAGCTTAACCGCCTTTATAGCTTTATCTTCACCCCGCCCTATGCCTATACCGAGGTGAGCCATTCCGTTATTTGTCATGACCGTTCTGACATCCGCAAAATCCACATTTATGTCTGCTTTAACATTTATAATTTCGGTAATTCCCTGTACACACTGGCGCAGAACCTCATCACCCTTTTCAAAGGCTTCGGTCATTGTTGCCTTCTTGTCAAGTACGATTAGTAGCTTGTCATTCGGCACAACAACAAGAGTGTCTACTACTTCGCTCATCTTTTCTATTCCCCACGCCGCGTTTTTTGCGCGAACACTACCCTCAAAGCGGAACGGTTTAGTAACAATCGCAACAGTAAGGATTCCAAGTTCTCTCGAGATCTTTGCAACCACAGGGGCCGCTCCCGTACCTGTACCACCACCCATTCCGCAGGTCACTATTACCATGTCAGCACCCTCAAGTTTCCTAGTAATAGCCTCCCTGCTCTCCTCGGCAGCCCTCTGCCCTACATCCGGCCTTGCACCTGCGCCCAGCCCTTTTGTAAGCTTTGCGCCGATTTGAAGCATATTTTCTCCGGGATTTCCCAAATCCTTTATCGCCGTGTTAATCCCAATAAGTTCTACACCCTGCACACCATCTTTACGCATTCGCCTTATGGCATTGTTACCTGCACCACCTACGCCTACAACTTTTATCTTTGTCTTTCCAAATTCCGTTTCATCTATAAATTCAAGCATTGCTATACTACCCTCCCTTTACAACCAATCGCCTATATTGTGGCGCATGCAATAATCAAGAATCCATTCGATTTCTTCATCGCCAAATGTTTTCCCAAGCTTTGCAAGACTCTCATTGTGATTCCGCCGTACAGCTTCGATGGCTTACTTGCAATAGGAACATTTTCTCATTTTTACGCAGTGATTGGTAAAGAACAATTCTTCTTCCCACGACATTTAAAACTCTCGTGAATAGTAAATCGTTTAGTATTAGCGATGTTTTCCATCCAGTCATATACAATACACAGAAAATCTATATACGGTTCTATTTTGAATATGTACAAGTAAACATCGCTCTCACAGCCAACTGCTGCCTCCCGCGCTTCAGATATAACCTTATCTATATCAACCTCCGGCGGAGACCAGTTGTTATCAAAACAGCTCATCTCTAAAATATTTTGCATACCAAGTCTCCTTTGTGCCTTAGAATTACGATATCTTCCCATATACGCATTTTACAAGCTTTAATGTTCCATAATCGGTACATAAAAAATCCCAACCCTGGTAACCCAAGGTCGGGATTTTCTACACTATTCACGCCACCCAGTTTTCCACCTTCAGTCCTTCGACTCGGTTAAATTCACGCGTGTTGTTTGTTACAATTGTGAGATTTTGAGATAGCGCATGGGCGGCTATCATTGAGTCGAACTTTCCTATAGGCGTCCCCTTTAGTTCGAGCTCGGCTCTAACCCTTCCATACTCAGTAGCCGCCTGCGCATCAAAATCCATTACGGTGATGCCGGACAGGAATAAAGCTACTGCCACTCTGTTTCGATCAGCATATTTGCTCTTCTCAATTCCGTAAGCCATTTCAGCATAGGTAACTGCCGAAATGCATACATCGGATATTTCGTGCTCCTTAAATCGTTCCAAAACCTCTTTTGGTTTATTCTTCATCAGATAGATACAAATATTTGTATCCAGCATGTACTTCATAGTTCCTCCCTGTACTCCGGTAAATCCGGTTCTCTACCGTCCTCCATGAAATCTTCGGAAAATAACTCCAAAGCCTGCATAAACGACTCCCATCCTCCATTCTTTGGCATAAGCATCACTACCTGCCCAATTTTATTCACAGCTACCTCGTCTGTATCAAATCTGTATTCTTTTGGCAGCCTCACTGCCTGGCTCCTTCCATTTTCAAACACTTTTGCAGTTAACATGCTACCACCTCCTTTTGATAAGTATATATCACGATATATACTTTTGTCAATCCCAGCCTAACTGATCTCGGCGATTGCTTCGCGGACGGTTGAGACGCCGACCAGCTTCACGCCGGATGTGCCTGCCAGCTTTTCAGCATTGCGCTTTGGCAGGATTACGCGCTTGATGCCAAGCCGCGCGGCTTCCTTTACTATCTTGTCGGCGTTCTGGATTGAGCGGAGTTCGCCGGTAAGTCCGACTTCTCCGAGTGCAAGCGTGTCAGCGGGAATCATCACACCCCTGAAGGATGTGTAGAGTGCCAGCGCCACCGCAAGGTCAGTCGAAGTCCCCTCCGGCTTTAGGCCGCCGACCACGTTCACGTACACGTCCTGATTCATCAGCGACACTCCCGCGCGCCGCTCAAGGACCGCGATTATCATGTTGAGTCTCGTGTTCTCGACACCGATGCCCGTTCTGCGGGCAAAACCGATGTTTGCCGGTGCCGTCAGTGCCTGAATCTCGATAAGCAGCGGTCTGGTGCCTTCGTACACAGCCGTGATAACCGAGCCCTCCGAGGCATTGCCCGCCTCTTCCATCAGGCTTGCCGAAAGATTTTCAATCTCGCGAAGCCCCTGCTCGGCCATCTCGAATGCCCCGATTTCGCTCGTCGTGCCAAAGCGGTTCTTGTACGAGCGCAGGATTCTGAGGTCGTGGCTTCTCTCGCCCGAGAAATTGAGCACGCAGTCCACGAGGTGCTCGATAATCTTCGGCCCCGCGAGGTCGCCGCTCTTTGTCACGTGCGCCACGATAAATATAGGTGTACCGGTGACCTTGCCGAGTCTCATCAGCTCGTTTCCGCAGGCGCGAACCTGCGAAACGCTGCCCGGCGCCGACTCCATGTCCTCAGTGTACATCGTCTGAATCGAGTCGATTATCAGAAAGGCCGGCTTTATATTTTCAAATGCCGCCGATACGTTTTCCATGTTCGTTTCCGACAGTATGTAAAGCTCGCCCGTCGCATCGGGGCAAACCCTCTCGGCGCGCAGCTTTATCTGCTCTTCGGACTCCTCGCCCGAAACGTACAGCACCGGCCCGTAGGTCTTTGCGATGTTCGCCGCCGCCTGAATGATGATGGTGGACTTGCCGATGCCCGGCTCTCCGCTTATCAGTGTAAGCGAGCCACGCACGATGCCGCCGCCCAGGACTCTGTTCAGCTCACCGATGCCTGTGTCGAGGCGGTCCTTGTCGCCGCTTACTATCTTGTTGATGTGGGTAGGTAGTGCTCTCCCGCCGGCGCCGATTGCATCACCGGTTCCCGCACCGATTCTGCGGCTTCGCTTGTCATCAGCGCTGCTGTCTGCAACCTTTTGCTCGAAGAACGAGTTCCAGGCGCCGCAGATGCACTGGCCCATCCACTTTGGGCTCTCATATCCGCATTCATTGCATACGAAAACTGTTTTCGCTTTGCTTTTAGCCAATTTACTCCTCCTGACTGCCTTTTGTGGGGGCTACTCTGCGATGTCCTGAACTTCAAATTCTGCCGTGATTCCGTACTTTTCCTTGAGCTCGCCGAAGATCTTGAAGTGCGGTGCCTTTGTGTGAGCGGCCTGATCCTCTCTGCTTTCCCACTGTTCCCAGAGAAGCATTTCAACCTCGCCCTTTGGCGCTGCATTCTCACCTTCGCCTTCAGGGCTTTTCATGCTGAGTAGCTGCTCCACAGGGAAAAAGTACTCGTAGCGCACGCATCCCTTTTCCTGTCTGGTAATCTCAGCCGCTCCGGAAGCCTTTATTTCTGCGAAAAATCTAACCATCTTTTCGATATCGTCAGCGTGATATCTAACCATGAAATTTGTCATATTATGTCTCCGTTAAATCCGTTTAAATAAATAATGTTTTTGTGAAATTAATAAAAAGTGTGCGGTCGATCTGATATGCTTTCCGTTATGCACTTTACTTGATATAGATAATAATACCACATTCTGCGATTTTTTTATATCATATTGTTTGGCCGGCTGCTTGGGTTGCCTATTGGGGAGGTTAAAGCTTTGAGGAAAGCTCCTGCAGCTTTAGCGGCAGAGCCTTAATGATATTTTCGTGGCTCGGCTCAACATATTTTTTCCTAAGGCCTTCCAGCGCGGCTTTGTTTTTCCGCAGTATTTTTGCCTCTGCCATGAGCAGCTCTTTTCTGAAAAGGCCCTTTGCAATTTCACGCTTTTCGACGCAGGTCAGGTAATCAACCTTCCTTTTGCCGTCAACCTTAATAGACCTCGCAAGTCTCCTGTATTTTCCGTGCTGAAGGTATAACAGCTTTCCCTCCGGGAGGCGCTCCACCTCTTCATCTATGAGCCGGAGCCTCATCTCCACGTTTTCAAGCTCGCGCTTTACCCAAATCTCCTGTCTTTCGTGATTCTCCATACCCTGATTCCTTTCTCCTTTACTTCGCGTATTGTCTTTTCCATGCTTCCTCCTTCGGTTTTTTGTGCAGCTGCCGGTTTTCGCTTCTTTTATATTGAAGCATTGGTATTTTCTTCCATAATTCTATCACATTTCCATTAATTGTCAATATTATTTCCTCTTGTTTTTTGCTTTGTATGCCTTGTACGCGTTTTCCCTTTCCCAAGGCATACTCTTCAAAAAATAAAAAAAAAAGCGGCTGCAAATTCTCCATGAATCTGCAGCCGCTGCCGCTTTATACCAGCCTGTTGCGTAGTGTTCCGATTCCTTCAATTGATATTTCGACCACATCGCCGGCCTTCAGCCAGTTCTTTTGGTCCTCCGGGTAGCCGAGCATAACGCCCGATGGTGTTCCTGTAAAAATGATGTCTCCTGCCTTCAGCGGAATTCGCGGCATCAAATGAGCCACTATCTGCTCAGGCGTGAATATCATCTGATCTATGAAGTCACTTTGCCTTACTTCACCGTTTACACGACACTCAATTGCGAGATGCCGGTTTTTAAGTGCGTCCGCATTAACCGCAAAAGGACCGATTGGAGCGAAATTATCAAATGTCTTTCCGCATATCCACTGGCTTGTAGAGTTTTGCCAGTCGCGGATAGACAAATCATTTCCCGTCGTGTAAGCAAAAACTTCCCCATCTCTGCCCATTATCAGCACCAGCTCCGCTTCGTAGTCGATGCACTTTGACTGAGGCAGCTTTATATCCATGCCGTGTGCAGCAAGCGCATTACCAAACTTTGCAAAGACTGTCGGTTCAGTAGGAAGCGGCTGGCCCGGATGGCATTCCTCCGCATGCTTTATATAATTAAGCCCGATGCAGACGATTTTTTCCATTCCTGTAACAACCGGGGCGAACTTTATTTCAGCTTCATTTAATAACGCTCCGCCTCTCGCTTTTGCGCAAAAGCTTTCGATTTCCGCAAGGGCGCTATTCACATCAGGTAGCTCACAAAGCTCCTTCATTGTTTTGGGCATACCGGGAGCAGATGAAAGATCGACGATACCGGACTCTGTCTTGACTGCAAGAGTCGGTATACCTTCTTTATAAAACTGCAAAAACTTCATACCTGTTTCTCCTTTCTCCGTTCGGGACCTGTCCCTAAACTTCCCAAAAGCCGAGTCTAAAGACATACTCACTACCGAAGGCTTCCATAAGGCCATCAGCCACATCTATAATCAGCGCATCGCCTGCTTCGTGGCCTTCACTGTCATTTTCCCTCGTTAAAAAATCCACTTTGGAGTAATAGCCCCAAAGTGGAAAATTTCAGCTTTGATTATTCGTAAATTAAGCTTCCTCCTGAGATGCCTTGTAAGCTTCGATAATCTTCTGGGCCTTATCTGCAGGAACTTCGTCATAACGGTCGAATTCCATTGTGAAGGAACCGCGCGCCTGAGTCATGGAACGAAGGTTGATTGCATAGCTGAAGAGTTCAGCCTGTGGAGCCGTAGCGTGGAGGAGCTGCCAGCCGCCAACCTGTGGATCCATACCGAGCACAATACCGCGGCGAGTTGGGAGATCGCCCATTACTGCGCCTACGAAGTCATCAGGAACTCTAATCTCGAGCTTCATGATTGGCTCGAGGAGGCAAGGCTTTGCTTCTACGATACCCTTCTTGAATGCGAGCGAAGCTGCAATCTTGAAGGATGCTTCGTTTGAGTCTACATCATGGTATGAACCATCGTAGAGAACAGCCTTGATGTTCTGGCACTTGCAACCTGCGAGAGGACCCTTTTCCATACATTCGAGGAGACCCTTTTCAACAGCAGGTACATACTGCTTTGGAACGGAACCGCCGAAGAGCTCTTCGGAGAATTCGAATTCCTTCTCGGAAGGTGAGAATCTGATATGAACGTCACCATACTGACCTGCGCCGCCGGACTGCTTTTTGTGCTTGCCCTGTACGTCTGACTGGCCCTTGATGGTTTCGCGATAAGCAATCTTCTGAGGAACGATTTCAACTGTTACACCGTACTTGTCCTTTAACTTTGCAAGTACGATACCGAGCTGAATTTCGCCCTGGCCGCCGATGAGAATCTGGCGGGTTTCAGGATTCTGCTCGAGACGGAATGACGGGTCTTCTTCCATAATCTTTCTGAGACCGGAAGTCATCTTTTCGTCGCCGCCCTTTTCCTTTGCTTCGATAGCCTGGAAGAGTGTTGGCTGAGGGAATGCAATCTTTGGCAGCTTTACAGGGTTAGCCTTTTCAGCGAGAGTGTCGCCTGTCTTGGTTACCTGGAGCTTGCCCAGTGCAACGATATCACCTGCGGATACGCTAGGTGCTTCGCCCTGAGTCTTTCCTCTGAGGAAGAATACAGAACCGAGCTTTTCAGGCTTTTCTGCATCTGTGTTATATAATTCCATTGCAGGTGTAACCTTGCCTGAGATAACCTTTGCGAGGGAAATCTTTCCAAGGAATGCATCTGCCAATGTCTTGAATACGAATACTACCGGCTTGCCGTTAGGATCTACCGCAATTTCTACTTCCTTTCCGTCGCATTCAGCCTTTACAGGACCGATTGCTGTAGGAGCAGGTACGAGGTCGATGAACTGCTGAAGTACTTCCTTCACGCCATCACCTGTCATGGAGCAGCACTGGAAAATAGGAACGATGTCGCCCTGACCGATACCCTTTGACAGGCCGCGGTTGAACTCTTCGTCTGTGAACTCGCCCTTGTCAAAGAAGATTTCCATCAGCTCTTCGTCAGTTTCTGCGATAGCTTCTGAAAGTGCTTCTCTGTCGTCGAGTGTAACAACGGAAGTACCGAACTTTGCCTTGAGGTCTTCGATAACCTTTTCAGCATTAACGTTTTCTTTATCTGTCTTTGTGAGAACGAAGAACTTAGGTGTTCCTGCTGCCTTTGTAGCTTCCCAAGCCTTTTCCGTTCCTACCTGTATGCCGGCGGAAGCGTCTACTAATATGGCTGCTGCTTCTACTGCGCGAAGTGCGGACTGCACTTCTCCGGCGAAGTCAAAGAAACCCGGAGTATCGAGGAAATTAAGCTTTACCTTGTTGAACTCAACCGGTACCAAAGTAGTGTTGATGGAGTATCCCTTTTCGATTTCCATCTTGTCGTAGTCGGATACTGTGTTGCCATCCTCTACCTTGCCTAATCTGCTGATTACCCCTGTCGCAAGGAGGGCTGCCTCAAGAAAAGTAGTCTTTCCGCAACCGCCGTGCCCGAGTAGTGCTATGTTTCTGATGTTTTCGCCTGTATAGCCTTTCATTTATAAGACCCTCCATTATTTTATTCTATCCGGGGGCATAGAGCCCACAGAAAAAATTATATCATTATTTATACGCGTCCGCAATAATTTGTTTTATCCCAGCAGCTGGTGATACCACTTTATTGCATCGATGTAAGCTTCGTATACATCGTCCATCTCAATATTCTCAAGGATGAAGATTCTCGAAATCTCCTGCCAGTTTGCAGCTTCGTATTCAACTACAAAGTGCAGAATCTTTGCGAACTTGCCCTTGTGGTCTATCAGGGCATCCTTTATATCCTTTGATACTTTGATCTTTCCGAGAGCTTCTGCCATCGGGCATTCGAGGATTAAATCGAGAACCGAGAACAGTCCGGTCAGGAAGAGCTCCTGAGAGCTCATGCCCATTTCGAATATTGTTGCAAGTCTTTCAGCAAACTTTGCGCGAAGCAGCGAAATACGCATAACCTCGCTCGGTCTGTCCGCACACAGCTCCTTTGTAACGACTGCGTTGATCCACTTCTTTAATTCTGCCTGTCCCAGCATTGCCGCTGCGTGGCGAATGGAAGTAATCTCTGCGCCGGCTGTTGCGCCGACCATCTTCAGAAAGCTCAGTGTAAGCGCTGTATCGCGGCTGATTACGTCAGCAACGTCAGTCAGCTCAAAGTCGTCGTCGTTGACTACATTAAGCAGCTGGAGGTATGTCGCCTTCAGTGGCGCAACCTCTGTCTGGCCCTTCGTAACAGGCACTCTGTAGAACGGGCCTTCGAACCAGAGGAATTCCTTGTCGCCCTTTATGGCATCAAAGTATTCCTGATTTGTAATATTTGTAACGCAAAGCTTTACATGCGGATAAGCCTTTGTGAAGAAAATCTTTGCCTTTGTCACATCAACATCGCCGCAATCGAGCATAATGTAGTCGATGAGCTTTATGATTGATGCGTGTTCAACATAGGATGCTACAGGCAGATTTTTGAGCGCAAGTCTGTAGCCCATGCTCTTTAACTCGATAAGTCTCTTGGCATATGACTCATCGGCATTTATGTCCTCCAAAAGCAGAACAAGCCTGTCATGCGGAACATGGCAAATGCCCGGAATATCTGTGAAAATCGCAATTTTACTGATTGGAAGGAAAATATCCGTTCCCGGTGAAAGTGTCTCAATACCCATTTCATTGAGCACCTCAACACCGTTGATTTTTGCCGCCATAGCGTGACGTTCAATGCCTGTCAGTGATGGATTCAATAGGTAATTGTCTTTCTGCGCGAGCAGAGAATATGCGCTCACCTTTAAATCTTTGTCAAACATTGGAACTAAGGAAACTAACATGCCTTGTCCTCCTTTTCATAACATGTGATACTAAAATTCTGCGTTCTTTGGTGTTCTAGGGAAAATCTGCACGTCACGGATGTTTGCCATTCCGGTAACATACATGATGATACGTTCAAATCCGAGGCCGTAGCCCGAGTGATATACGCCGCCGTATCTGCGAAGGTCGAGATACCACCAGTAGTCTTCTTCTTTAAGGCCGAGCTCCTTCATTCTCTTTACGAGAACGTCGTAACGCTCTTCTCTCTGCGAGCCGCCAATGATTTCACCTACGCCCGGTACCAGCAGGTCGCAAGCCGCAACCGTCTTTCCGTCATCGTTCATCCTCATATAGAATGCCTTTATGTCCTTTGGATAGTCTGTTACAAACAGCGGCTTTTTGAATATCTCCTCGGTAAGGTATCTTTCGTGCTCTGTCTGAAGATCGATTCCCCATTCAACAGGGTACTGGAATTCCTTGCCGCTCTTCTTTAAAAGCTCTACCGCTTCGGTATAGGTCACTCTGCCAAAGTCGGCATTTACGATTGAGTTCAGTCTCTCAAGCAGCCCCTTGTCCACGAAGCTGTTAAAGAACTCCATCTCTTCAGGGCAGTTTTCAAGGACATCGCGGATGATGTATTTAATCATTTCCTCGGCGATAACCATATTGTCCTCGAGGTCTGCAAATGCGATTTCAGGCTCGATCATCCAGAACTCGGAAGCATGACGCGCGGTGTTTGAGTTTTCTGCACGGAATGTCGGTCCGAAGGTGTAGATGTTGCGGAAAGCCAGAGCCATGATTTCACCCTCGAGCTGGCCCGATACGGTGAGGCTGGTCTGCTTGCCGAAGAAGTCCTGGCTGTAATCGATTTCCCCACTTTCAGTGCGAGGCGGATTGTTCAGATCGAGAGTTGTAACCTGGAACATCTCGCCTGCGCCCTCGCAGTCGGAGCCTGTAATCAGCGGAGTGTGTACATATACAAAGCCTCTGTCCTGGAAGAACCTGTGGATTGCATATGCTATCTGTGAGCGCACTCTGAATACCGCAGAGAATGTGTTGGTTCTCGGTCTGAGGTAAGCCTTTTCTCTGAGGAATTCGAGGGAGTGGCGTTTTTTCTGAAGCGGATAGTCGGCATCGCAGTCGGCGAGGATTTTGATTTCCTGTGCCTTTACTTCGAACGGCTGCTTTGCTTCAGGTGTCAGGACGAGCTTTCCGTGAACCTCGAGTGCAGCGTAAATCGGTGCCTTTGCGATTTCGTCAAAATTATTGATGATGTCGGCCTCATAAACTATCTGAACGGACTTAAAAAATGTACCGTCATTGAGTTCGATAAATCCGAATTTGTTAGAGTTTCGGTTGGTTCTGACCCAGCCTCTGACAACAATATCCCGGTCTGCGTACTCATCGGTACATCTGAATAGCTTTTTGATTTCTACATCTTTCATTTTGATAAATCTCCTTATATGTAAATTATATTATAGTATGCCACAATACATTCCATAATATTGTAACATCTCTGCGCTTTATTTGCAAGGCAAAATGGGCTTTTCGGGTATTCGCTTTGGTAATTGAAAAACACTTTGCGATTGTATATAATTATTTTTATAAATCTCGAAAGGAAAAAACCTTTTTAATGAAGCTGATCATTGCAGAAAAACCTATGCTCGCCAGGGCCATCGCCGCCGCAATCGAAGGCAGCAGCGTAAACAAGGACGGCTATGCCGTAAAGGGCGAATACGCAATAGTTGCGGCCTTTGGTCACCTGCTGACTCTGAAGGAGCCCGAAGACTATGATGCGGAAGTATACGGCCGTTGGAGTCTCGAGGCTCTCCCTATCTTTTTTGAGGACTGGGGCAAAAAGCCGGGCGAAGGCAAAGAAGACAGACTTAATCTTATTGGCAGGCTCCTCGGCGAGGCCGAATGCGTCATCCACGCAGGCGACCCTGACGACGAAGGGCAATACCTGATTGACGAGATTCTGCAATGGTTCAAATACAGCGGTCCTGTCTACCGGCTTTCTACAGGAGACACCACAGAGGCCGCGCTTCGGAAAGCGCTCGCTAACCTGAAGGACAACAAAGAATTCGAAAACTACGGCTGGTCCGCCCATGCGCGCTCTGTGGCGGACATCATGGTGGGCTACAACTTTTCGCGCTACTTTTCGCTGAAGAACCCCCACGTAAAAATGCTGACGGTTGGGCGCGTACAGACCCCTACGCTGGGGCTTGTCGTAACCAGAGACCTCGCCATCGAAGACCACACCAAGCAGCGCTACTTCATCATCGGTGCCGACCTTACCGTGCAAGCGGCAGACGGCAAAAGCAAAACCGTCCACACCGTGTTTGAGCCCGCAAAGGACGACCCGAACCTCGAAGATGGCCGCATCTGCGACGAAGACTACGCCGCAGAGACGGTCGACGCGCTGAAGGGAAAGAGCTTTGACGGTGTGAAAGTCGAAATGAAGCAGCTTACGGAGCAGCCACCGCTGCCGTTTAATCTGGTAAAGCTGCAGACTTACTGCTCGGCAAAGTTTGGCTATGAGCCCGGGCAGGTTCTCGAAATCACCCAAAGCCTCAGAGACAAGCACAATGCCATCACTTACAACCGTTCCGACTGTCAATATCTGTCGGAGGAGCAGTTCAAAGAGTCGCCGGGCACCGTGAAACAGGTCATGGCAAATCTCTCAAATGACCCGGCGGGAAAGATTTTCGCCCGCCTTCCCATAGACACCGGCCTGCACAGCAAGGCATTTAACGACAAGTACATCTCGGCGCACACTGCGATAATCCCGCAAAACCGAAAGCTCGACATCACCCTGCTTACCGAGGAAGAGCGGAACGTATATCTCGCCATCGTCAAGTACTTTATGGCGCAGTTTCTGCCACCGGCGCAGAAAGAACGCAGCACGCTGGAGGTAGCGGTCGAGGGAGGAATGCTTCGCGCGGTTTCGACAAAAATCACAAGCGAGGGCTTCCTGAAGCTGATCAGACAGTCTGCAGGCGAGCAGGGCAGCGAGCAGGAGGAGGAAAGTGAGCTCTCAAATATAGAGCCGGGGACTTACAGTGCGGCTTGCACAAAGGCGGGTGCAGAAGCGAAAGAGACAAAAGCGCCGCCCCGCTACACAAAGGCTTCGCTGAACGAAGACATGACGCGAATCGCGCGCTATGTGACGGATCCCCGCGCAAAGGAGCTGCTGCTCGAAAAGGATAGAGAAAAGAAAGGCGAAAACGGAAGCATAGGAACTTCCGCAACGCGTTCGACAATCATAGATAATCTCGAAGCGCGCGGTTTTATCGAGAGTCGCGGAAAGCAGATACGCTCGACGGTTCTGGGGCGTGAGCTCTATCGGATACTTCCGGAAGAGCTGAAAAAGCCTGACATGACAGGCTACTGGTGGGCGGTTCAGCAGGAAATTCAAGACGGCGAAGTGCCTTGGACCGACCTGACAAACAGTGTCTTTGAGATGATTCAAAAGGTGCTTGGTACAGAATATCCAAAGGTGGATGCGTATCATGTGCCGGAAAGTATGAGGCGCGGCAAGCTGCTTCTCGGGGCTTGTCCACGCTGCGGCCGTGATGTCGTGGAGGGAACAAACGGCTTCGGATGCAGCGGCTACGCGGACGGTTGCAGGTTTGTCATCTGGAAGACCGCAAAATCCGGCATGATGAGCCATGTGGAGGTAACCGCCGATATGGTTCATAAATGGCTTTCGGGCGGCTTTGAGGATGCAGAAAGGACTGTTTTCGAGAAGTCGCAGGGGAGTGCCAAAGGCAGTGGAAGCAGCGATGGCGGTGAAGCCCAGATGTCGTTTAATGCCGTACTTGAGGAGGCTTCGGGGCAGGCAAAGGCCAATGGCGCCGAAAGGTCTTCGGTAATCCACCGCTCAAAAGAAACAGTATTTATAAAGCGGCTTTACTCGGAAAAGAGTCGAAAGACTTATCCGGGAAAGGTGTATTTGGTAGACGACGGCCCGGGCTCGCAGTATGGAGCTTCCTTTGGGCTTGAAGAGATAGTAAATGAGCCGCCAAAGGCTCTTGGCAAATGCCCTCGCTGCGGCTGCGATGTCGTTGAGGGGAAAAGCGGCTACGGATGCAGCGGTTATACGGAAGGATGCAAGTTTGTCATCTGGAAAAAAGCAAAATCCGGCATGATGAGCAAGGCAAAGGTGACGCGCGGAGCAGTTAAAAAGCTGCTGCGGAGCGAATGGATTGCCGATGAGGCGGAGGGCGCACCTGAAGGCAGGCGGCGCACTGCGGACACCGTTCACATGCGCAGGCTCTATTCGTCCGCAAAGGATAAAATCTACAGCGGAGACGTCTTTCTCTATGATGACGGGCCGGGTTCGCAGTACGGTGCTTCCTTTGGGCTCGCAGGCATATCAAACGACGGCCCGGAGGTCCTGGGAAAATGTCCTCGCTGCGGGAAAGACGTGACTGAAACCAGACTCGCCTTCAGCTGCAGCGGCTTTAGAGACGGCTGCAAGTTTGCAATTTGGAAAAACTCCAAGATGAAGCTGCTCGCAAATGTTACCTTTACCAAAACCGATGCGAAGAAATTTCTGGCGGGAAAGGCCGTCACAAAGAGCAAGCTCGTCGATAAAAAGGGTAATATCTTCAAGGCGGATTTAGTTATGGTCGAGGAGGCGGACAACCCTTACGGTCCCGTTTACCGTGTGGTTGAAGGCACCGAGGTGAATTTGGGGACAGGCACCAAAGTGGAAAAAAAGCTAAAAAAGGGACAGGGCGTACAGAGCGTTATGGATTTATCCGCCCTGGATCCGTCACAGTCTAAATCGTCTGAATAGAGCGATATAGCGCGATATAGAGCTATATGGAGCTATGTGAAAAAACATAAAAAAAGGGACAGGCATTTCTGACCTTGAACTTGTAAGATTAAAGTAGACATGCAAAAAAAGCGTGTCTACTTTTCTTATGGTAAGATTTTGTAAGGAGGTGGTTTTATGGGAAGGCCAAAAGGCGGAAAGAATCGCAGATGGACTGTTGAAGAGAAATTACGTATTGTAAACAGACATTTGGAAGACCATGTCGCAATGGAACAAATCGCAAGAGAGGAATGTATTAGTTGTGGAATGCTATCGACATGGGTTAGTAAGTATCTCGATGGCGGCAAACCTGCTCTAGCTGGCAAGTCGGGTAATCCTTATGCAGCGCTTCACACCAGTAAGAGCCTGACGGAAGAAGAACGGCTGAGATTGATCATTGCGAAGCAGGAAGTGGAGATCGCACGGTTAAAAAAAGGATACTTCGTGAAAGGAGTTGGTGCAAAGAAGGAATACGTTACTGGCAAAGAAAAGACTACGAAATAATCGATGAAATGAAGGCGAAATATTCAGTTAAGCTGTTGTGTGAACTGCTTGATGTCAATCGTTCAGGCTATTACAAGTGGCTAAAGCGCAAAGACGTTCCTAACAGATATGAGAAAGATCGTGAACTTTTAACTGAACTCTTACAGGAGGAGCATCAGAAGCATCCATCATATGGATACCATAGGCTGGCTCAGGCTGTAAGGAACGAAACCGGATGGTTGTTTTCTCACAATTTGGCACATAAATGCTGTAAACATGCGGGAATCTATTCTCTGGCAAGAAAGCACAGAAAGTATCGTAAGCCGGGCGAAGAAAGCATTAAATACCCTAACCTTGTTAGAGGCAGATGGAATGCCAGCAGGCCACATGAACTTGTAACATCGGATATGACGATGTTCAAGAATAAAGGCAAATGGTATGAATGGACTTTATTGGTTGATGTATTCAACAATGAGATCCTAGCACATAGTGTAACGGATAGGCCGGGATACAACAAACCGTATTATGACTGTCTTGATGAACTAAAAAGACTTGCAGGAACTAAAAAAGAGCAGAACTCCCCAATCACTTTCCACACCGACCAGGGAGCTGTCTACTCATCCAAAGCATATTGCTTGGCTCATGAAGATTATAACATAGTACGTTCAATGTCGCGAGGTGGTACACCTACTGACAATCCTGTAATAGAAGCTTTGAATGGCTGGATCAAAGAGGAACTATACCAGGATTTCGACTTGGCTAATGCGACAGACATACCGAATCTGCTGGATAAATACGTTACATATTACAACGAAGAACGCTCTGCATATTCACTGAATTACAAAAGCCCTGTTCAATACAGGATCGAACAGGGCTTCTGATGCTTTTTTCAGTGTCTACTTTTTGTTGACAAGTTCAAGGCATTTCTGACCTGTCCCTTTTTTAGCTTTTTTGTCAGTTTGGGGACAGGCACCAAATTAGAATTTTTTCCAATTTGGTGCCTGTCCCCAAATTCGCCTTGTCCCCAAATTCGCCTAGTCGTCTTTTTTGGTGACCTTTGAAATGGCAACTGCGGCAAGTCCCGCTACTGCTGCCCCTGCAAGCAGTGCCTTTGCCGGATTATCTATTTTAGGAATTCCGTCGATATGCTTGTTTGAATAAAGCAGATCGTCGAGGCTCTTTCCGCCCTCGTCCATTATAAATTTCTTGTTTTCTTTCATTTCCAATCCTCTCCTTTAACTTATCGTATACATATCGTATACGTGCATTATATCACAATTATTAAACTATAACAACAATTATTGCAGACCCCCTTTCGGCTTGACATAACCCCCCTGATATGGCAATATTATTTGGTAGATTAGATTATTTTTCAATAAGAGGGGATTAATATGTTAAGAAGAAAAGAAGGCCGAGAATTCATAGACGCCGAGCTTTTTAGTCGTATGCTCTGCTGCGGTGCGGCACAGCTCCAGGTACGCAAAGAAGAAGTAAATCGTCTCAACGTTTTCCCGGTTCCGGACGGCGATACAGGATCAAATATGTTCCTGACCATTGACGCGGTAAGGTCTATAGCCGTAGGTAAGATGGATCTCTCCGCATATGCTGCCGCAGCAGCAAAGGCCACCATGAGGGCAGCACGCGGCAACTCCGGCGTTATATTGTCACTCTTCTTCCGTGGTATGGCAGATGCATTTGCCGGCCATGCTACTGCGGATATAAAGCTCCTGATTGACGCTTTCCGCAGCGGCGCGGAATCTGCAAGAAATGCTGTGATGAAACCTGTAGAGGGAACTATCCTTACTGTAATGCGTGAATGTACCGTATTCGAAAAGGAAGACTTCCCAAAGAATATCGAAATCGGTATGGACAGCATTGCAAAGCTGGCAGGCGAAACCCTGAAGAAGACTCCTGACATGCTCCCTGCACTGAAGCGCGCAAACGTGGTAGACTCCGGTGGTTTTGGTTTTACCATCATCATTGCCGGAATGATTAGTGCGCTAAAGGGTGTAAAGCCGGAAGAAATCGCAAAGCGCGAAGTAACGGAAGATTCCGATGAACTGCGCAGCGATGCAGACTTTTCAGCATTTTCAACCGAAGAAATCAAGTTCGGTTACTGCACGGAATGTCTGATGAACAGAAAAGAAAATATACCTGAAGAAAAGATAAACGAGCTCAGACCTTTCCTGGACAATCTGGGCGACAGCATCGTTCTGGTTGCTGACGATGAAATCGTAAAGGTTCACGTTCACACGAACGAGCCTATGACGGTTGTTTCACGCATGATGGAGTTCGGCGATCCTCAGTTTGTGAAGATCGAGAACATGCGTCAGCAGCACAGTGCTATCGTTACGGCAAAGGAGCAGGAGGAAAAGCCTCAGCTCAAGGATGAATACGGCCTCGTAACCGTTGTAAACGGCGACGGCCTCAAAAACCTCTTCACAGAGCTTGGCGTAGGTTATGTGATTGCCGGCGGGCAGAGCATGAACCCGAGCACGGACGAATTCCTTAAGGCAATCCGCAGCCTCGGCTGCAAAAAGGTAATCCTGCTGCCTAACAATTCGAACATCGTTCTGACTGCAAAGCAGGCCGCAAACCTTGCTGATGATGTGGAGGTTTCGGTAGTAAAGACAACCACCATCCCGCAGGGCGTATCGGCTCTGATTTCATTCGACCCTGATGCCACTATGGAGCAGAACGTCGAAAACATGACGATGGCTGCAGAATCAGTGCTGACGCTTTCAATTGCGCGCGCTGTAAAGTCCGCTACCGTAAACGACATCGAGGTTCACAAGCGCCAGTACATAGGCATCGTTGACAACGAGCTTTACTGCGCAGCAAATACAAGCTCCGACTGTCTGAAAATGCTTGCAAAGGAAATCGGCGACCGCGAGATTGTTACGGTTTACTACGGCAAGGGCATCAGCGCTTCGGAAGCAGAAAAGGCAGCAGAGACACTGAGAAGCGTGCTTTCGCCTAGACATGATGTGACAGTCGTTCCAGGCAAGCAGCCGATTTATCACTATATCATATCTGCTGAATAAGGAGGATAACATGAATCCATATACAATCATCACCGATTCCGGTTGTGACATCGATATAGCCACACTCGAGCAGTGGGGCGTAAAGTGTGCAGACCTTACTGTAAGAAATGTTGAGGATTCCAGAATATATCTCAACAGAGAAGTAAAGCCTGAAAAGTTTTATACAGAAATGCGTGAAGGCTCTGTTTTCCAGACCTCCGCAGTTAACCCGGAAGGTTTTAAGAGAGTCTTCACAGAGGAGCTCATGCTCGGGAACGATATCATCTGTATCTGCGTTTCAGGCGGCATCAGCACAACCTGCCAGTCTGCTTTCATCGCAGCTCAGGAGCTCGAAAGCCAGTTCCCTGACCAGAAGATTGTCGTTATCGATTCTCTCTGCGCTTCCGAAGGCGAAGGGCTGCTTGTTTACCTCGCAGTGGAAAAGAAAAAGACAGGTGCCACCCTCGAAGAGCTTGAGGGCTATGTAAATGAAACCATTCCGTCACTCAGCCACTGGTTTACGGTAGATGACCTGAAATACCTGAAGCGCGGCGGCAGAATCAGCCCGACAGCTGCGTTTGCGGCAACAGTTCTCGACATCAAGCCTGTTATGCACGTTGATGACGAAGGCAAGCTGATTGCAATGTCAAAGGTTCGCGGCAGACGCCTGGCTATAAAGGCACTCGCCGACAAGTACAGCGAGCTCGCGGCAGATCCCGACGGCGGCATCTACTTCATCTCTCAGGGTGACTGCGCAGGTGATGCGGCAATCCTCGAAAGCATGATTGAAGAAAAGCACGGACACGGTGCAGCCCACATCGGCTTTGTAGGTCCTGTAATCGGAGCACACTCCGGTCCGGGAACACTGGCACTGTTCTTTGTCGGAAAGAGATAAGTAAAACAGACATAAAAAATAACGGAGGATAGGCTCGCAGCTTGTCCTCCGTTTTTTTACTTTATTCTTTATTATCCCCGTGATGCTTTCTCTTTTCCTCGTACATCAGCTCGTCTGCCTTTTTTATGGCTTCATCAATAGGGAGACTGCCGCGGTAGATGCCTGCGGAAAATCGAATGCCGATGCCCGCAGTTTCTTTGGAAGCTTCAAAGCCGGCTTCCATTGCAGTAAAGCGTTTTTGAAGCTCTGCGTCGCTGCAGTCGCTCCTCATTACCACAACAAACTCGTCGCCGCCCATACGTGCGGTAATTCCGTCGTAGAACTTCGTTTTGAGCTCGTCCGAAAGAAGCTTTAATATCATATCGCCCTTTTCATGGCCGTAATTGTCGTTGATTTTCTTGAAAAAATCGAGATCCAGATATATTACGGTCTTTTCGCCCGGATATACCCTTTCCGCCTCGCGGTAAAGCTTGTGCCTGTTGTAAAGGCCCGTAAGGAAGTCCGTCATAGCCAGCTCGTGGAGCCTGCTTTCGTATTTTCTCTGCTTTGTCACATCCCTTGCAATTCCCGCAGTTCCTATAATCGTTCCCTTTCCGGTGGTGATAGGGGTTTTGTAGGTAATCATCGTTTTTATGCCGTCCGGAGTGTTAACAGCCTCTTCAAATGAGCAGGCCTTGTTCTCCCTCAGCGTCACCTCTTCAGACTCCTGGCAGGCAAAAGCCTCGTCCTCGGACACATTCCATATATAAGCATGCTTCCTGCCCTCGATATCCTCTTTGCTCCTCGAAACCGTATAGCAAAATGCATCGTTTACGTTGAAATGTGAGCCGTCGAGTGCTTTGTACCAGATTAGATCCGGGGCCAGGTTTGTCGTTGTTTCGAGCATATTCCATGCCGCATGGTACAAATAATTTCCGATTACTCCGTAAAGTGCCCTGTTCAGCTGGAATGCAAAATATTCAGGTGGTGTGCTCGGCGACAAAATACAGCTTATCGCCTTTGTGTCAGTCGGCACAGTGTCACTTACCAATATCGTATAAACAAACTCCGCCGGCTCCGACTTCGCGCCTTCAACGCTGTCAACTATCCTGATACCCAGATGTTTATAGTCGAAAGCTTCATTTGGAAGTTCCTTTTCCATGCAAAGAATGGCCGTATCCTTGAAGATCACATCAGAAATGACCGCATCAATCCGCTCCTTTGTTATGAGCTTTGTCAGGAGCATAATGTTCACATTCAGTCTAAACACTCTATCCCTCTTTTCGATGTATTACAATATCACAAACTTCAATTTTTTTAAGTATACTCTGAGTAAAAATAAGCGTCAACAATTTTACCTTTTTTCTACCAGATATAAATATTCTCTCACATGTATGTCGCGTGCAGAAAGGTTACGGCTGCCGCGGAACGTGTTGTATTCCTTGTCAAGCACGCACACATCCCCGAGCTTTTCCAGCATTTCCACCATATCCTCCTTTGAAATAAAGCCCTCGTCGCTAAAGGAGATTAAAAGATGCGATGCCTTCAAATCGGTACAGAGCTGCTGCATCGCAGCGAGCGCTTCTCTCCTGCGATTGTACCTCGACCTGTTCCAGCCCTTTGGAATACCCGAAACCTTGCTGACATCTGCCGGTCTCTCGTAATCGTTTATCAGATTCAGCATAAAATAGTTCGAGCCGTAAGGATGCTCATTATAAGGCGGATCTATATAGGCGAGATCCATTTCGGGAAGCTCTCCTGCCAGCTCGTTCGCATCGCGCCGCGTTACATGCGTTTCGCACGAAAACTCACTGAAAACAGGAAGCTTTAGCTCAATATCGCCCATAATCCGGCTGAGTGCATTCTGTCCATCGCCGCCGAACTTGCCGATGCCTGTGTGCTTGCTCTTGTAAAAGCCTTTGAACACGCCGCTTGTGTTGGTGTGCACCGAAGCTTCGCAAAGCAGCGGCCCCAAAAGATAGGTGCGGAAGGGTTCCGGCACTTCCTCCAGAAGCTGCCGCGCCGTGTCGATATACATCGCATTTCGGCGGGTGTAAAAGACGCGCTCGCCCGACTTTATGTCGCGGTCCGACTGCGGGCTGTAAAGCTCCGTGATAAAGCCCGCACAAAGCGGCTCCTTCGAAAGCCTTTCGGTGGTTTTTTCGAAAAAGCGCGAAAGCCTATTCATGTCAACCTGCTCACGGTTTGCGAGGTAGCACTGATTCACCCTCTGCGCATAGCCTTCAAGGTCGTTTGCGTAGAGCACCGACGAGTAAGCCTTGAGGTAGCGCGAGACCACCCCGGAGCCGGCGAAGATGTCTGCCGCTATGAGCTTGTCCTTGCCGAGCCTGTGTCTGACCTCATCCAGCGCTGTGCCGATGAAAGGCAAAAGTGCGCGCTTATTGCCTATGTATGTGATGAGCTGCTGCGAAAGGAAGCTCGGGTTTTCGGTTTTCGTTTGGGTTTTTGTCTGCATTTTCGTCTTCGTTAAAATAAAGTGGAGGTTATTCTATTTAAATGTTATTATACTGTTAGCAACATTTTTTGACAAACGGAGTTATATATGAAATTACCAATCGGAAAGCTGGATAGCGAGATTCTGCAGAAAATTATTTTTGACAATATTATATATAAGCGTGACGAGGTAATTACGGGCGCCGGGATTGGCGAAGACTGCGCGACTTTGGATTTCGGGCAGCTCGAGTGCGTTACAAGCACCGACCCGATTACAGCAAGCGTAAAGGATGTCGGCAGACTTTCGATTCACATCTCCTGCAATGATATCGCCTCGAACGGGATTGAGCCGGTGGCAATTCTGCTGACAGTGCTGCTGCCGGAAGGCACCACCGAGAGCGATGTCGAGACCATCATGAAGCAAGCCGCAAAAGCCGCTGCCGATTGCAATGTCCAGATTGCGGGCGGTCACACCGAAGTAACGACAGCCGTAAATCAGCCGGTCATCGTCTCAACAGCCTTTGGCAGGGCCGTGAAAGGCGGCAGCCAGACCGCTAAAAAGATGCAGCCGGGCGACAGAATCTATGTGACAAAATCCCTCGCGCTCGAAGGCACCGGTATCATCGCCGGTGAAAAGGGCGAGGCTCTGATAAGGGCAGGTATTCTCACCGCCGCAGAGGTTTCAGAGGCCCACACCATGCTGGACCGCGTCAGCGTCGTGCGCGAAGGCGTGATTGCCGGAAAAATAGGAACTCACGGCATGCACGACATCACCGAAGGCGGCGTACTGGGCGCAGTCTGGGAAATGTGCGACATTTCGGGCTGCGGCGCAGTTTTGCACGAGGATGCAATGCCTCTTTCGGATATAACGAAAAAACTCGCAGCGCATTTCAATTTCAATCCGCTGCGCATGATATCTTCGGGTTCAATGCTGATTCTCGCAGCACCCGAAAAAAAAGGCGGCACAGCCGAGGCCCTCGAAAAGGCAATGTCTGATGCCGGGATAGAGCTGACACTGATCGGAACTGTCACTGAGCAGGGCGAAAAGGCAAAGCTCGTGCACAAGGACGGCACCGAAGAAACCGTCGCTGCCCCATCAGCGGACAGCATCTACACCGTACTAGGCTAATCTGAAGGCTAATCTGGGGACAGGCACCAAATTAGCCTTTTTTCTAATTTGGTGCCTGTCCCCAGATTAGCCTCCAAATTAGCCTTGTTTTATTTGGCGCTGTCTTGTGCCTCTGCGACCTTCATCATCAGAGCGCATTCGAGGCGCTTCCTGAAGAGCTTGCAGCCGTACTCGTAAACGCCGTGAATGTCTCCGGTGCTGTGAAGGGCGTTCGCCGCGCAGCCGCCTGCGCAGTACATTCTGGCCCAGCACTCACCGCACTCCGGGCGGGAGTAGACATTGCATTCCTTGAACTCGTCCACAAGACGCTCATTTGTCACGCCGCTCCATACATCGCCCATCTTGTACTCCGGATCGTTTACGAACTGGTGGCACGGATAGAGGTCGCCCCACGCAGTAACTGCGAGGTATTCGGTGCCCGAACCGCAGCCGGAAACGCGCTTGTAAACGCACGGGCCGTGGGTTAAATCAATCATATAATGGTAGAAGGTTATAGGCTTGCCGTCGCGCTCTCTGCGCAGCATATCCTTTGCGAGAATCTCGTACTGCTCGTAAAGGATCGGCAGGTCTTTTTCTGTCAGCGCGCTCGGGCTGTCCGGGTCGGTCACAACCGGCTCCATCGAAAGCTCGCTAAAGCCCAAATCGTCTGCCATGTGGAATATATCGTTTGTAAAATCTGTGTTGAAATGCGAGAAGGTGCCGCGCATGTAATAATTCTTGCCGCCGCGCGATGCCACGAACTTTTGGAACTTTGGCACGATGCGGTCGTAGGAGCCGTTGCCCGCCAGATCGACGCGGAAGCGGTCATTGACTTCCTTGCGCCCGTCGAGACTGAGCACTACGTTGTAGCATTCCTTATTAGCCCACTCGATGACTTCATCGGTCACGCCAATGCCGTTTGTCGTCAGCGTGAAGCGGAAGTTTTTGCCGTGCGCCTTTTCGACAGACCTCGCATAAGCCACAATCTGCTTGCAGACCTCAAAATTCACCAAAGGCTCACCGCCAAAGAAATCCACCTCGAGGTTGTGGCGGTCGCCGGAGTTCTCGATGAGGAAATCGATGGCTCTCTTGCCGGTCTCGATGTCCATGAGGCCCTCGCCGCCCTTGAATTTGCCCTGCGAGGCAAAGCAGTAAGAGCAGTTTAAATTGCATGTGTGCGCCACGAGCAGGCACAGTGCCTTTACGACTGTAGTGCGCTTCTTGAGGTAGCCTGCGGCATCCTTGTAGACGTCGTCCGAAAAGAGCTTGCCCCTCTTTTTGAGTTCGGCGATGTCTTCGAATGTGTCGTCGATGTCGGTTTCCGGAGCGGCCGGGTAGTTTGCCTTGAGTGCGGATCTGGCCTCGGAAAAGCTCATTCCGGCATCGAGCATTGCGATTGCATCGTATGCCATGTCATCGGGCACGTGAATGCTGGCGCTGTAGGCATCGATGACTATATTATAACCGTTCATTTTATATTGATGAATCATGTGAATCTCCCGTCTTTCTGTGGTTTTGCAGTGGCTTGACTTGCGTAAATTACACGCGAAAAAACCGGAACGTGCTGCCACGCCCCGGCTGCGAACAAGCCATTTTATTTACTGTTCGTTTTCGTTCTCGCACTGCTGGTTAGCAATACCGCAGCTGGTCTTGCAAGCGGACTGGCATGATGTCTGGCATTCGCCGCAGCCGCCGTTTTCCATGCTTTCTTTCATATCGCGAGTTTCTAAAGTAACGATGTGCTTCATTTTCGTCCTCCACAATTTGTAGAATAATTTGCGGGCCTTTAGGTCCACAACACTACATAGTATAATGCATGGGGGGAATTTAGTCAATATTTTTAACCTGCGAATCAGGCCCTTTTCCTCCACTCGCCGGGAAGACAGCCTGTCACTTTTCTGAATGTGCCTGCAAATTTGCTCGCGTTGGAATACCCGCACATTCCGGCGACCTCAGTTACCGAGAGGTCGCCGCGGAGGAGTAAGTTTTTTGCTTCCTGCATTCTGATCTGATTACGGTACTCATTAATGGTAACCCCGTAAACCTGTTTGAATACCTGCTGCAGCGTGGTACGATTCAGGCTGACACGCTCAGCAAGCTCGCTTATTGATATAAAGCTTGAAAGGTTGTCGCTGAGAAGCTTTCTTGCCTTGTACACTTTGTTAGCGGTGTCGCCGCTGAAGTACTGGTAGCCCGGCCGTTTGCCGTCTTTGATGTCGATCAGCGCCAGGAGCGCCTGAAGCGTCAGCAGCTTGCGCCTGTAGCACGCATACTCGTCGGAGACCTGCAGGAGCTCTTTAAATACCCGCTCAAGCGTCGCATCTGCGGGCACACAAATGCATGTGTCCGACTTCAACGCTTCCGCAAAAATATCGTCTTTCGCAAAATCTTTTGTGCCGAAGATTCTGTTGAGCTCATCTGCAAGGTCGTCCACGAAAGCTATAATGCTGATGCAGCGCATGCCTTCCGCGCCCATCCTGCATTCCCTGACGGCGGAGTTGGTGCTGAAAACCAGAACGTCCCCTTTGTCCGCCGTGGCGCATCTGCGGTTTTCCATCTCAAACTCGGCATGACCACTGACCATGTACATGATTTCTATATAATTGATCAGTTTTTTCTGTTCACTGTAGTCGGGGTAATAGGTCTCAATTTCCGAGTAAATCAGTTCCATACCCTTTCCCACGTTGTAGCTACGCATTAGACCTGCGCCCACTTCATTTCTCAGGTGATAAACATTGTCCGATTTTTTCTTGCAAATCAGATGCATGTACTCTCTGAAATTTTCGCCTGATTTATTTTCTTTACACATTTTGCTCTCTCTTCCTTCCGCATTGCCCTGAATTCCTTTGCCATGAGTATTATACCCAAAATCAGCACAACCACATCAGTAATCAGCTGGGCGTAGAATACGCCTTCCACGCTTCTTTCGAAAACCTTTGGCAGTAAAACCACCAGCGGCAGGAATAAAACGACCTGTCTGAGCAGCGTAACCGCAGCAGCTGCGCCGCCTTTGCCGATAGCCTGGAAGAAAGTTATCGCCAGAATCAGAACGCCGTATGTTATATAGCTTGTGAACAGAACTCTGAGCATCGGCGCGCCCTCGGCAACGATTGCCGAATCCGTGATAAACATTGAAAGCATCGCGTTTGGAGCAATCATTATCGGCAGGTAGAACACCAGTGCCAGCAGTGTTGCAGCCACCATGAAGGCCTTTGTGAAGGCTCTGACGCGGTCGTAATTCTGCGCGCCGTAGTTAGTGCCTACTGCCGGCTGGAAGCCTTGGCTGATGCCCCAAAGCGGAATGAAGGAGAACGCCTGAAGGCTCAGAGATGCACCAAGCACCGTCTGCCAGCTGCCGCCGCCGCAATTTGCCACAGTGCTGTACATTACAGTCTGCTGCAGCATCGTCATTACCTGCATAAGCATTGCCGACACGCCCACGCCAAGCACAGGCCTTGCGACTTCGCCTCTGACCGCAATTCTGTGGATTCTGACTGTGTCGCTCTTTTTCAGGAAGTACCAGAGTGTGAAGAGCGCCTGCAGAACCTGCGCCGTAACTGTTGCGTAGGCAGCGCCCATAATGCCGTCTCCGCGCCCCATAAGCGTGATGAAAAGCGGATCGAGAGCGATATTGAGAAGCGCACCGCCTGCCATTATGCCCATGGCGATCTTTAATTTACCTTCGCCACGCATAACCATATTTGCAGACTGTGCAAAGTTTACGAAGAGTGAGCTTGCAAACACGGTTCTGAGGTAGCGGTTTGCTTCGTTGAGTACGGCTCCCTCTGCTCCGGAAAGAGTCAGGAGGTTCTTTGTAAAGATCATGCCGATAGCCGTAACGATGATTGAAAAGATGGTGACAAGTGCAATGAGATTTCCCATAATTTTATGCACCGTCGCCTTGTCATTCTTGCCGATTGCCCGGGATAAAACCGAGGCGGAACCCGTACCGATGAGTGTTGCAACACCGCTGTTAATCAGTGTGAACGGGTAGGATACCTTTACTGCTGTCATGGCCTCGGGGCCAACCATGTTGCCCACGAAAACAGCATCCATGAAATTGTAGAGTCCTATTACAACCATCCCCAGGATTGCAGGGATGCTGAGTGAAAGCATCGTCTGAACTATGTTCCCGGTTAGGAGTTCATTCTTTACATTATTCTTGTCATTCATTTGAATTGTCGTCCTTTCTTGTTGTTTTGAGGGAGGTGTCGGGCGTGTTAGCTTTGGCTAACAACGATAGTATAAAATAAGAGCGGTGTAAAAACCACTCTGATTTGCAAAAAATAGCCCGATTTGCAATTTTTGTTTTGACCGTTTGCCACACATCGGCACCATTGAAATCCCGAGGAATATTGCATATAATATTGGAGGTGTGATAACTCACCACGTAGATGGGAGTGAGATTTACAATGAACGAATTCTTAAAACTTGCATTTCTGTTTTTTATAGGATGCACTCTCGGATGGGGGCTGGAAGTCTTTTATCGGAGATTCAAAAAAGAAAATATTGCCCGGCGCTGGATAAATCCCGGCATGCTGGTCGGACCGTACCTGCCGATTTACGGGCTGGGGCTTTGCATGCTGTATCTTCTGGCAGGGCTTGAACACACAGCCCTTATTTCACACATTACCGTTTTGTCGAAGGTGCTGCTTTTCGTCGTGATGGCCGTTTTCATGACCTTGCTCGAGTTTACTGCCGGCATCATATTTATTAAAGGATTAAAGGTAAAGCTCTGGGACTACAGCGCTGAAAAGTTCAACATCATGGGCATCATATGCCCGCGTTTCAGCTTCTTCTGGGCCCTGCTCGGAGCGGTTTACTATTTCTTTATCCATCCTTGGATAGAGGGCGCACTTGCTTGGTTTGGCGACAACCTTGCGTTCAGCTTTGTCGTGGGAATGTTCTTTGGGGTGTTCGCAATCGACCTCGCTTACTCGTTTAATCTGCTTGCTAAAGTCAGAGCCTTTGCCGATGAGCACGATGTGGTCGTTGTCTACGAAACTCTCCGTGCGGAGGTGCTGATGGCCGCCGAAAAGAAGCGCAGCGAAGTGCGTGCAGTGAAGAGCGAGCTCCTGCAAGCCGGGAGCGAAAAGCTTGATGCACTGCCGATACGTCCGAAGGCAATCGACTGGTTTATGCGGCTTCACTCGGATGTGCCGCTCCGCGACCACCTCGAGGCCTACATGGAAATAGTCGACGCTTTTGATCCGCCGAAAATTAACGAATAAATCCTCATAAAACTATTTTTTCCACTGAAAACGTTTAAGATCTACCTTTCCGTCCACGACCTCCACGCCTTCGGCGCGAAGCAGCTTTGCCTGTGCACCGGCGCCGCCGAATGCAAACTCTCCCGCAAGCTCTCCCTTTGCGTTAACTACGCGGAAGCACGGAATGCCGGCCGGATCGGGATTTTTGTGCAGCGCATTTCCCACAGCACGCGCCATCTTGCGGTTGCCGGCTTCTGCTGCCACCTGCGCATAAGTCGCAACGCGCCCATAAGGGATTCGCTTCACCGCCTCGTATATGCGCTTTGCCGGGCAGTCCGAAATCAGCTCGTAGCTGTCCGCAATCATCTTTTTTATGTCCTCTTCGGGCACGCTCCCATCGAGAATTATCGTGTTCCAGTGGAGCTTGTTCTGATGATATCCCATCGTGACGGATTTGTACTTTTGCCGCCACATAAAGCCCACCTCCGGGTCGGCCTTCACATTCAGGTTTATGTACCCGCCACGCTCGTAAGTCCACAGAAACGCCTTTTTATTTCCTTTGTACCTGACAAGCTGCCAGTTTGTGTCGTTAAACGGCGTATCCTCGTAGGTGTCCGGAAATGTCAGCCCGTAGTCGAGCGCCTCTCTTCTTGTTTTCATATTACCTCCCCGGCTGCTGCAGCCAAATATAAGGTTTTCACTACGTAATATTATACACGTAATATCTCCGAGTGAAAAGTAAGTGCATAAATTGCAAATTCTATACAGATTTAATATAATAGCCATATGGAGGCAACATGAAAGGCAAAGTTTATTGTATAGGAGTCGGCCCGGGCGACCCGGAGCTTTTGACACTAAAGGCTGTCAGTTTAATCAAAGAAAACGAAGTATTCGCTGTGCCGGGCAGCAATCCGCGCGAGTCGGTGGCTTACAAAATCGCTGCCGCGGCAGTGCCGGAGCTGGCGAGCAAAGAGCTTATCGCACTGGAAGCACCAATGGTGCATGATCGTGAGGAAATGCGCAAGGCCCACAGCCATGCTGCAAGGCAGATCGGCGAGGTTCTGGACAGCGGGCGGAATGTCGTCTACCTGACGCTTGGCGATGTCTCGATTTACTGCACGTTTACCTACATTAGCCGGCTTCTCGAGGAAGCGGGCTATGAGGTCGAGCTTGTGCCGGGCATACCTTCCTTCTGCGCAGCTGCGGCAAGGCTTCACACGCCGCTTGCCGAGTGGGACGAGCCGCTCCACATTGTGCCTGCGCTGCATAATGCGGGTGAAGCTCTGAATGAGCGCGGGAACTTCGTTCTGATGAAGTCGGGCAGCCACATCGGCGAAATAAAAGAAGCCCTTCGTGAAAAAGGACTTCAGGTTTGCGCAGCCGAAAACTGCGGCATGCCGGACGAAAAGCTCTATAGTGACATTTCCGAAATCCCGGACGATGCCGGATATTTTACACTTATAATAGCAAAGGGGCTTTAACAGCCCCCTTTTTTATCGTCTTTTATTGCTATATTGCCAGCTCCTGGCCCGGATAAATCAGGTCAGGGTTTTTGATTATGCTGCGGTTGTTATTGTAAATAACGGTCCACTTGCTTCTGTCGCCGTAAACCTTACCCGCAATTTTGTTGAGGCAGTCGCCTTCCTTAACGACGTAAATCGTTGCAGGCTCCGTCGTTTCGGCCGCCTGTGTCTGCGTAGTCTTTGCAGGCTCTGCTTCCGGAATAATATAAGTGTCATAATATTTATCATAGAGGCCGAGAACCGCGTCCGCGCCCGGATTTGTGGAAAGAGCCTTTTCAAGGACAGTCTCCCAGCTGCCGTACTTATTAAAGAAAAACTCAGGCGTGCCGCCGTTTTCGTTGCCATAGGTTGCGAGGTTACTCTGCTTTACGGTCTCAAGTCCTTCCGGATCGTCCTTGTAGGATTCGAGGCGAATCTCGTTGCGTCTGGTGCTTACTGCGCGAGCGATGTCTTCAATGGATTTGCCCTCTGCCTTCATGGTCTTTATCATGGTGTAAAGCTCTTCAACGCTTGCGTGGTAGGCTTCGCGGTCCTTGCGCATCTCTGCGACCACTGCTGCATCGGACCAGTCATACTTTGCGTAGCCGCCGAGCCTGGTGGATTCAGGGTTTGGCGAATAACCGTAGACAGCATTTGGGTCTACAATTATGTCCTGCGCCGCCTTTGGATTTTCCATAGGGTCATGCACATAAGGCGTAGCCGCAAATGCAGCTGCAGGCAATGCCATAACAAAAGCCGCAATAATTAAAAACAAAACGGATTTCTTTAATAGATTTCTCATTTCTTCTGTCTTCCTCCGATTATTATATTTATCCTATACAGTTCGTATACAGTAATTTTAAGCATTTTATCCTCTCTTTTCAAGAAAAACAGCTCATTTATTTTTGCGATTTGTAAAATACTGGAAATAATCGCCCAAAAACAAAAATTTTCTATCCCCCCATAGGGTATTTTACAACCCCCGGGGGAGCTTGTTTTATCATTTTGCACTGATAGAATGTATTTGTATGTAAGGTCCTTCCGGACGGTAAGTATTATCAGGAGGTATTTGCAATGGCATGTTTTTTAGTTCCTACAGGCGAAGCAATTGTCGCAACTGTTGTTGGACAGATTGAGAAAAAGAAAGTTGAAGAAAACAAGGTTGAAGTGGATTCCACAAAAATTCCTTTCACCAGAAAGTTAAAGTGGCTCACTAACCTTCTTTGGGGTGGTGCCGTTCTTTTGGCATTTGAGCACCTCTGGCACGGAGAGGTCGTTCCATTCCCACCATTTTTAACAGCTATGAACGATCCCGGCGATACTGCCGAAATGTTGCACGAGATGAGCACGGTCGGAGTTACAATGGCCGTTATCATCACAGTGGTTTGGATTGTAATGTGCATCGCAGCAGATGCAATCGCTAAAAGACCTGTTCAAGACCAGGCACATCAGACAATCTAATTTGGGGGAAAAAAAAATGACTTTACTCATAACAGTTTTTGCTGCGATTATCACAACTATCGTTTGGTACAATCGCAAGAATGATAACATGAAGCTCGGCGTGCTGGTATCCATGTTCTGGGGTGCTTCCCTGATGTGGCTCGGCGATGCAATCTTTGGCTATGTGGAAGATGGTGCCGACTATTTCACACCTGCTCTTGAGGACATGATCAACGACTCATTCCTCGGTCTTTCGGTTGTAGCTCTCGCCATGATTATCTGGCTCGTAGTTCTTTTAATCAAGGACCCAAAGGGCGTAGTAAGAAAAGCAATCACAAAATAGGCTCATTATAAATCACGAAACCTCCGGAATCTATTTCCGGAGGTTTTAATTTTCATCTAACCATTTTTAGCTGTTTAGTTTCTTCATAATCGAATCATACCCGAGTATGCCCACGAGTTCTTCGAATTCGCATCCAAAATAGCCGTCCACTTTTTCCTTCAGCTCGCTTTCGGACATTTCGACATCCGTTTCATTGTAGTACTCCAAGGTCCCTTCAAAATCTTCGGAGGCCTCAAGTTCTTCTTCCGAAGCTATCCCGTCCCCGTCCAGATCAATAAAGTTTATCATCTTTACCCAATAATCGGTCGCAAGCTCTCCCTCTTCATGCTTTGACATGAAATCGGTGTAGACAATTGCACCCGCCATGTCGGCATTTGTGTTGCAAAAGATGCCTTCCTCCGGCAAATAGGAATAGCCCGCATTTCCCATCGCGCCATACGGCCAGTGATCCATCAGGCAGCGCACCGCCCCATCCTCATAGGTAAAGAGCGACATCTGATAACCCGGCAAATCAGCCACAAGCTCCTGAACTCCGTCTGCATCAGTGTCAACGAGGTCGAATTTGTACTCGTCGTTCTCCGCATGGTATTGCTCTACCACCTGCGCATAAGCCTCTTTGTACAGGTCCTCCGGCGACGGTCCTCCCGTCGCAAACCCTACAATTACCAGCACAATCAGCGCCAGTATGAGTATCGTTATCATTATCGATTTATTGGTATACATATATTGTCCCCCCAAGCAGTTTACTTTAACTGCAGCTTTATCTTTTCGACCACCGAAAGATCAGCCGGCAGCCACTTCACGCTGTCAAGCTCGCCTGCCGCAAGCCACTTCGCCGCCTCCGCTTCCTTCAGGACAAGCTCGCCGCGCTCGATCTCCGCCCAGAAGCAGTCCATCGACAAGTGGAACTTCGGATAGTCATACTCCACCGTTGTGATGAAGTCGCCCACTCTGATTTCTGCCGTAAGTTCTTCGCGAATCTCACGCACAAGCGCCTCCTGCGGGCTCTCACCGGACTCAATCTTGCCGCCCGGAAACTCCCACCAGCCCTTGTAATCGCCATACCCTCTGGCCGTGGCAAATATTTTTTCTTTATCGTCTCGTGCGCCGCGGATAACCGCAGCAACGACGCGGATGGTTTTTAATGTATCCATAGCCCATATACCGTATACTATCTTATATTGTTTAGCGAGAAGGCAAGGTTCCCCTTGCCTTCTCTATACACAACATTTATGCGTTATTTTTTGGAAAATCGTTTTGCGTATTCGCATAGCCTCGCAATATTTCCCTCATCATTCCAAATATCTATGGCAATGCCTTCATTTTCTGCGAATCCCAGGTATGAGCTAAAACCTAATAGGTACACCGCTATTGCCATTGCTATATCATCATTATCTCCTCCAGAAATCTTTGCAATCCCCCTTAACTCGTCAAGAACTGAATCTTTCGGAACAGATACATCTTCTGATGAATGAACAACATCTTCGACAACTACGGGTAATACCATGCACATTTTGAAAAATGCATCTTTTTGTCCAGTCACTAGCGCATAGAACTGATCCAAACTTACACGTCTAATTCTTTTATGCGAAACAGTATTTTTGTCAACTGTAGTTACCCACTTTACATTCTGAGAACGTTTTGCAATAGCCTCTACGAGAAAACATGCGCAATCATCATCTTTTAGCAACTGATTTTGCATTTTGATATACGTTTTGCCTGCAGATGAAGAATTCATCGTATTATGCTTATTCTTCATCTCAACATATACTTTTTTTACTTTGTCACCATCCGGCAACAAAATACCATCATTATTCGTATATATAACATCCCAGCCGCCTTCTTCACCATTTTCTGGAACATGACAGTTCTTGAAATATTGGAAAATGCGCTGATGGAAGTACCCTATATCATTATTATTTGACTTATCACGCTGCCTAAAAATTTCATTTCCTATTATCTCTTCCCAAGTATTTTGATAAACAGTTTTATCAAAAATCATTTTTATGGGATCAATGATATTCTTGTTAAATTTTGCGACATCAAATGGTTCAAGCTTTTCCCCATATTTTTCAATTGTGGTTTTTACATGGTTCTTAAACTCTTCTTCCGAAATAAAAGTTAACGGCCAAGCCATATTAATTGCCCTCCAATGCATTGTGAATACTCTTTGCTACTTCAAAAGCTAAGTTAACTGGAACTGCATTTCCAACTTGCTTGTATTGCGACATAACATTACCGCAAAATTCCCATTCGTCAGGAAAACTTTGACACCTTGCATTCTCCCTAACGGTAAAAGGACGGGCTTCTAGCGGATGACACCTCTCTGTTTGCTTCTGAGAAGGAGATGTTAATACAGTCAAAGATGGTTCCTCCATGCTTAACCTCCGTAATATACCTGTTCTGCCACCGCCCATGTTCCAACAAGATTTCATATAAGCTTTTGCTATTTCTGGGTCAATATCTCGCCAATATCCTCCTGGCGGAACCATTTCAAATATTTTCTTTTTTGCTTCTCCGTAAGGTACTCCCAGACTATCCGGAACATTATTTAGGATGTCTTTTAAAACCGGTTTATACGCATGTGGTTTTGGGAAACTAAATTTAATCTTGTTTTTTAAATCCTTGCGAATGCCTATTGTCATTAAACGTTCCCGTTTCTGCGCAACGCCATAATCCCAAGCATTCAAAACATCGCGTTGAATGTCATACCCCGCTTTTTTAAAGATTTCAAGGATACATTCATATGTTCTACCATTATCATGGGTAAGTAATCCTTTCACATTTTCAAACAAAAACATTTTAGGCTGCAATTTTTCAAGGAAGACAGCATAATGATAGAATAATGTTCCTCTAGCATCTTCAAGTCCCAACCGCTTTCCCGCATAGGAAAATGACTGGCAAGGTGCCCCGCCCGAAAGCAAATCTAACTCACCCTTTTTTATTCCAAAATACTCTTCTAAATCAAGTTTTGATATATTTGCAATATCATCGCAAATCACACGCCAGTTCTTTCTATTTTTCTCAAGCGTATCACAGGCATCTCGATCAAATTCTACCAATCCTAAAGTTTGAAATCCGGCCTTTTCTACCCCTAAGGCCAGTCCACCTGCTCCAGCAAATAACTCGATTGTTGTTAGCATCTATCTATTCTCCTCCTCGCGACCATATGTTCGTGCGTTTATAGTATACCACAAATATTAGTCAAGCGGTTAAAAACATTTAAATACACTCGCTTTTTTAAGTAAATCTTCGGCAAATTCAACAATGCATTGTTGCTTTTGCCGGAGCGTCTGTTTCCAACGATTCTCGGCCTTCCTACACTTTTTCCGACATTTTTCCACGGAAATTTGGGCCGGATTTTACACTTTTCCACGCACTTTTTCCGACATTTTTCCACACATTTTTTCCGAAATTCCTGCTTTCTATTGAACAAAAATGCGGATTCCGCATTTTTGTGCAATACGTTTTCCTATTATTTCTTTTAGATAAAGGCTATTATATTCCAGCTTTAGCATTGAGAGCAATTCTACATCATGCAAAACGCCGTTTACTTTGACAACCTCTACAATTACTACAACAAGCCGTGCGCAACGGCAGTTTGAAACTTAAAAGAGCGGAGAGCATAGAAATGACCGATTTCTCGATCCCTTGTGACTAATTATTTCTGCCATAGCAATTCTTTGTCTCCATCATACCATTGTATTTCATTGGAAACATCTAATTCTTCACATATTTTTCTAATAAATGCAATTTTTTGTTCATAGTTTGTCTTTATTGCCAGATAAACTGGCTGCTTCCCCTTTATATCAAGTTTACTTTTTGCAGCAAACATACTCGTAGATGCGTTTGGATCTAAAGTAAGTGTTTTTTCATATTTTTTTATCACCTCATCAAACTTATCCTCCTTGTTTTCCAGGATAGAAGTAACCGTTTCCCTTATCGCTTCAGTAGGTGTATCTACCTTTTGAGATTCTCCAAATAGTACAACCCTATCCACATTATGTTTTTTCCCATTCTGCGATACAGCAACAATTTCTGAAACCACAGTGGTCATAGCGGAAAGCCCTAAACTATTAATAAATTCTTTACTTATTTCTTCTTGGCTTTTTTTGCATTTCTCTCCTACCTTATCAATAGCTTGAAAGAACGGTATTATCGAACGATATTTGTCACCTTGTCTTAATTCGTCGGCCTTTTCTTGCGCCTCACGATAGGTGCTGAACACTTCCACATCATCAATATTCTCAAGCATTTCAGAGTACTGTTTTTCGTCATAAATCTGCATTACAAGGCTAACCATTAACAATGCATTCTTATATTCTTCTCCTTTTTCTTCTCTTTCGTTTTTTGCCACAAGCGAAAGTAGTTCAAAAGAGTTTATAACACGTTTTAAGGTTCTAGGATTCGGTCCCAATGTTTCTTTGATAAGATTACATATAACATCAGTATATTCTTTAATCTTATCGCCTACAGATGTCTCCTCAATCATGTTCTTAATCATGTATTTCTCAGTAGGCATTCTGAATGGAAGTTGTATTATCTTATCAAAGAAGCTACGACACTTGATATCATCCATGTCCGAACCATATTTTTTTCGTATTCCTCGAACAACAACATCATAATCTATCGCCAAAACAAAAACACATTTTTCGACGTCCATAAAGAGTTTAATTGTTTCCAAAAGAGCTACTGCCACTTCTGGATTAAGCCTATCCAAATCATCGATAAAAATTATCACCCGTCCATTATCGCCCGATGCCTCAGCGATAAGATCCGCAAAATTTTTCTTCAATTCTGTGATTTTTTTATTTTTTTCAGTTACTTTAGTAACTAATGCATCAACGTCATCCGTGACCCTACCAAAGTCATAACCAGTCGTATTTTTCACATACTGGGCAGCAATATCTACAGTAACACTAGCTATAAATGTAAGTACCTTCTTTGCTTTCTCATTCAATTTCTTCTTTTTATTGGCGTCATCGACTTGAGAACAGAGACTTTCCATCAAACAAACCAAAAAAGAGGTATATAAGTCTTCTGATGAATTAAATTGCGAATATTGCCATGTATTAAAATATATAGTATGAATGGCATTGTCGTATTGCGCTCCAGGCGTTTCTCTCTGTTCGCTTATCTGATTTTGGCCAATCTTGTCTAATCTGGATTGCATCATATTGATAAATGATGTTTTTCCAGTTCCCCAGTCTCCCTGTAACGCGATTGACATAGGAGTCCAACATCTTATTGTGAAATCTACAAGTGCATCGATATAATTTTTTGTATCTAACAAGTCCTTTTCCGACCGTGCTAGTGGTAAATCTCTTGCTCCGATCTTCTTATTATCCATATAACTCCTCCTCTAAATTAATTGGTTTACGATGTATTGGCGAGATGATAATTTACAACTATACCTATATGGTCGATTCCTGCATACTTGATGACCTTTAAGCGTAATATTCTCTTTCTATTATAGTCCTATTGAACAAAATTGCGGATTCCGCATTTTTGTTCAATACGTTTTCCTATTATTTCCCATTCAGATAAAGGCTGCTATATTCGGGTTTAAGCATTGAAAGCAGCTCTACATCATGCAAAACACCGTTTTTCCGGCAGTTAGCCCGAAGGATTCCCTCGAAATGAAAGCCCAGGCTGTCGTAGAGCTTTCTTGCCGGATTTCCGGTATAATGGTCCAAATACAGTCTTTCGCAGCCATATTCTTCAAAAATCAGCTGCATCAAAGCCAGCATGGACTGCTTGCCGTAGCCGCGTCCCCTGTTGGAAGTATCAGCTATGTATATCCTGAATATCTCGACCTTCCAGCCTCGTATCAAATCTGCGAGCATTGCTCTGCCAAGCTTTTCACCGGTGCTTTTATTAATAATAGTGAAATTCACAGAGCTCGGATCCTCTGTCCTATGCACAAAATCGCGCCACACTTCTTCCATGGACTGGTTC
>JAEEGK010004030.1_pt1 | contig 36240 bp, 30 predicted proteins | sample 8958771 | NCBI WGS metagenome assembly JAEEGK01 (sample SAMN16246547, study PRJNA631951) | gut metagenome | biome: gut microbiome; feature: rumen; material: SC-attached | host: Bos | place: Iran: Karaj | collected 2018-10 | reverse complement strand
ATGGCGGACTGCCGCAAGGCCGGCATCAAGGTCCTCAGCCCGGACGTCAACGAATCCGGCGCCCAGTTCTCCGTCAACAACCGCGGGGACATCCGCTACGGCCTGGGCGGACTCAAGGGCTTCGGGGACAATGTCGTGGACGCCATCATCCGGGAACGCACGGAGCACGGGCTGTTCACGGACCTGTTCGACTTCGTGGAGCGCATGGCCGAGATGCTGAACCGCCGCGCCGTGGAGACGCTCGTCTACGCCGGCGCGCTCGATTCGTTCGGCCTCAAGCGCACGCAGTATTTCCTGCCGTGCAAGAACGGCGAGCTCTTCATCGACGAGATCGTCAAATACGCGGGCCTCTACCGCAACGACCAGCTCGACTCCGCCAATTCCCTCTTCGGGGAGGTCGAGGAGCTGAAGCCCGTCCGCCCGGAAGCGCCGATGATGACCGGCGAGGAGGATATCCTGGGTCTGCTCCAGCAGGAGAAGGAATTCGTCGGGATGTACCTCTCCTCGCACCCGCTGGACCGCTACCGCTTCGAGATCGAGACCTTCGCGGACTGCCAGATGTCGCAGCTGCAGGCACGCATCGACGAATGTGAGACCAAGGACAAGGCCGGCAAGGCCGCGCTGGCCGGTATCGTCACGGACGTCAAGACCATGACGACCCGCAACGGCTCCCAGGGCGCACGCGTGACGGTGGAGGACTACAGCGGGACCTTCGAATTCGCCCTCTTCGGCAAGGATTACCAGGCGTGGCTGCCCTTCATGCAGCTCCACGCCCAGATCTTCATCGAGGGCGAGATCGCCCCGCGCTACTTCGTCAAGCCCGAGGAGCGCGCCCAGGGCAAGCGCTCGCCCTACGGCTTCCGGATCAAGAAGATCACGCTGCTGGGCAACCTCGGCGAGGACCTCATCACCGCCTTCAACATCATCCTCGAGTCCGACCGCATCTCACCGGACTTCCGCGAGCGGCTCATCAAGGCCTTGAAGAAATTCAAGGGCAAGACCCCGCTCTCCCTCTTCCTGCACGACAAGACCACGGGCTACAACCTCGAATTCTACTCCAAGAAGTTCCAGGTGACCGTCTGCGAAGAGTTCATCTCCGCCCTGCAGAAGCTGGGTGTCCAGTATTCCGTATCACATAAATGAGATTCCGGGTCAAGCCCGGAACGACTACCGAAGAGGAAGGAATGACTGCCGGGAGCCCGGAATGACTACCGGGAGCTTGAGATGACGTTCTAGCCGAGGCTGGTGCGGGCGAGGAATTCCTTGAAGTCCTGGCGGTAACTGTCGCCGACGGGAATCAAGGTGCCGTCGTCTAGGGTGATCCCTTCACGCGAGACCTCGCGGATATGCGAGAGATTGATGATGTAGGAGCGGTGCACGCGCATGAAGCGGCCGGCCGGGAGCCTGTCTTCCAGCGACTTGAGGCGCACCAGTACGATCAGGGGCACAGAAGTGTCTGTCAGCCAAACCTTTGCGTACTCGCTCATCCCTTCGATATAGCGGATGTCGTCCGTGCGGATGCGCACGGTCCGGTAGTCCGTCTTGAAGAACAGGGCGTCGTCCTGCTGCACGACGGCCGCCGGTTCCGGCACCGCAGGATGATCCAGCCGCTGGCGCAGCTTCTCCGCCGCAGCCAGGAAATCCGCCAGGCCGAAGGGTTTGAGCAGGTAGTCCACGGCGTTGACCCGGAAGCCCTCCACGGCGAACTCGGAATAGGCCGTGGTGAAGACCACCAGCGGCGGGTCCGGCAGCGTCCGCACGAAATCCATCCCGGAGATGTCAGGCATGTTGATGTCGAGGAACATCGCGTCCACCCGCTGCTCGCCGAGCACGCGGCGGGCTTCCATGGCGCTGTGGCAGGCTGCCACGAGCTCCAGGTAGGAGACCTTGGCGATGTACATTTCCAACTGTTTGAGCGCAAGCGGCTCATCGTCTACGGCCAGGACGCGGATCATACGGCAGAAAGGGTTTTGGGTTGGACAGGGAGATCCAGGATCAGGGTATAGATCCCGGTTTCCTGGTCGACATGCAGGGTATAGCGGTCTCCGTAGAGGAGATCCAGACGGCGGCGGGCATTCTCCTGACCGAGACCGGAACCGCCATCTTGTTTCAGGGGATTTTGCCGGCTGTTGGCACAACGGAAGACGACCCGGCCGCCTTCGACAACCACGGAAATATGCACGAATGACGGCGTCTCATAACTCACGCCGTGCTTGAAGGCATTCTCCACGAATGAGGCATATACGAGCGGCGGCACCTGGGCGCCCCCGTCGTGTTCCGGCAGTTGCAGGGAGATGTCCACGCCCTCGGGGTAGCGCAGCCGCATCAGGGCCACGTAGTGCTGCAGGAATTCCAACTCCTGTGCGAGGGGGATGGTCGGACTGCCGGAATCGTACAGGATGTGCCGCATCATCCGGGACAGCTCCACGATGCTCTCCTTGGCTTTCCCGGGATCGAGATCCACCAGCGCGTGGATGTTGTTGAGCGTGTTCATGAAGAAGTGCGGGTTGATCTGGTATCGGAGCGTGTCCAGACGTTGCTGGAGGTTCTCCGCTTCCAGTTCTTTCACGCGCGCCGCGTCCCGCGCGGAGCGGAACAACGCCTTGATCCCGAGATTGGCACCAATCATCATCATGCCCAGCAGGACCCGCAGGATCCGCGGATTCATCGGCACCGGTCCGCGATGCCGGCCCGGCGGCCCGCCGGGCCCGAAGGGCGCCGGCTGCCGCATCGGCATGCCGGGGTTGTGCCGATACAGGATCACGAAAACCACGAATGCGGCCAGCAGGGCGGCGACGGCTATGCCATAGGCCACGGGCTTGTGGCGGCGGAACAGCAGCGGCGCCGCCAGATAATTATGCAGCAGGAACAGCATCAGGAACGGCAGCATCCGCTTCCAAAGCCGCAGGATGTCCGCAAAGCCGACGGTCACGTTCGCGCGGGACAGGCCTTCCAGCCACAGCACCACCGCCCCGATCCCGAATACCGCGATCCAGAGCAGCAGATACAGCAGGTTCTCCCGTTTATCCTCGTCGTACAGGCGTTTCATTTCTGCAAATGTACACATTTCAAAGCAAAAGCACACCTGCTTCACTGAAGGAAATACCTGGTTCGCTGAATGCTTTCCGGCACGGCAAGCTAATTGATTCGCCTCCTGTCCGTGTACTAAAAGCGTTTATGATCATGAAAAGGATGTTATTCTTATTATTTCCGCTGACGCTCCTGCTGGCTTGCGGCAGCGCGAACGACCCGCTGGCCCTGTCCGGGTCCGGGAATGAAGACGAAGACTCCGGCAGCTCTTATGCCAGCGACTATGTCATGGATGACGAAGGAGACAACATCGACCTGGTCAGCTTCGACCGCACCATCTCCATCACCTTCTCCACTTCCGGCAGCGCCACCGTCAGCGGTGACACCAACGGCATCGTCAAGGTGAGCGGCAACGACGTGACTGCAGACAACACCGCCACCGGCGAAAAGGTCTACTACAAGCTCTCCGGCACCACCTCCGACGGTTTCTTCAAGCTCTACAGCGCCAACAAGCAGGCCGTCGAGCTGAACGGGGCCGACATCACCAACAAGCGCGGCTCCGCCATCAACATCCAGGGCAGCAAGCGAACTTTCGTCGTGGTGACCGGAACCAACAAGCTTGCCGACGGCGCCAGCTACACCCTCACTCCCTCGGACGAGGATGAGAAGGCGGCCTTCTTCAGCGAAGGCCAGCTGGTCTTCAGCGGCAAGGGAAGCCTCACCGTCACGGCGACCGGCAAGGCCGGCATCACCTCCGACGACTACGTCCGCTTCCTCGCCGCTCCGACCGTCAAGGTCAGCAGCACGGCTGGGCACGGCGTGCGCGGCAAGGACGCCGTGGTCGTCACGGACGGCACGCTCGGCATCACCGTCAGCGCCGCAGGCAAGAAGGGAATCTGCTCCGACGGCCCGGGCTACTTCAACGGCGGCACCGTCGTAGTGAACGTGAGCGGGTCCAACACCGGAAGTTCCTCCGGCAACGGAGGCCCCGGCGGCTTCGGCGGCTGGGGAGGATGGGGCGGAAGCAGCTCATCCTCAGACGATTCCTCCGCTGCCAAGGCCATCAAATTCGACGGCAACCTCGTCTTTGCCGGCAGCGACGTCACCGCCATTGCCAAGAACCACGAGGCCATCGAGTCCAAAGGCACCCTCGAGATCACGGGCGGCCGCGTCTACGCGCTGTCTGCCGACGACGCCATCAACGCCGCCAGCCACCTGACCATCTCCGACGGGTACGTATGCGCGTACTCGACAGGCAACGACGGACTCGACGCCAACGGCAACATGTACATCACGGGCGGCGTGATCTACGCCGTCAGCGCCGGCGGCGCGGAAGTCGCGCTCGACGCCAATACGGAAGGCGGCAACCGCCTGTATATCAGCGGCGGCACGCTCTTCGCCCTCGGCGGCCTCGAAAACGGCGCCCAACTCACCCAGAACTGCTATTCCGCCTCCTGGAGCAAGAACACCTGGTATTCCCTCACGGTCGGAGACAAGACCTACGCCTTCAAGACCCCCTCCTCCGGCGGCAACGGCCTCGTGGTCTCGGCGGCATCCAAGCCCGAGTTGAAATCCGGCGTGAGCGTCTCCGGCGGCGAATCCATCTTCAGCGGCATGGGCCTCATCGCGCCGACGGTCTCCGGCGGTTCCGATGTCAGCCTGTCCGGCTACTCGGCCAGCACCGGCCGGCGCGGCGGACCCGGCGAATTCATGCGCATGGAAATGTGGTAAACGCTTACGGCCATGAAAAAGATCATCCTGGCAGCAGCCTTGACGCTGCTCACGGTCTGGGGCGCAGGCGCGCAGACGACCACCCAGACCCTCAACAAGAAGAACCTGGTCATCAAGGAGTGGAACACGGACACCGCGACCAACAAGAAGGTCCTGGACCACGTGACCACCTACAACGCCGACGGCAGGAAGATCGAAGAGATCGAGTACACCACCTCGGCCCAGAAATGGCGCAAGCGCTTCGAGTACGACTCCGCCGGCCGCGTGACCCTGGAGTCCGTCTACAACGAAAAGAACAAGTTGGACAACTACAAGAAGTTCGAATACAACGAGTTCGGACGCAAGAAGACCCAGTACACCTACAATGCCAAAGGCAAACTCATCTCCATCAAGGTCTATGAATACATCGCCGAAGACGCTTGAGTCCGTGTTGGACACCATCTCCCCGATCCTCCTCGGGGAGATGGACTCCGTCAAGCTCATGAACCGGATCGACACCAAGTACCTGACGAAGGTGGACACGCTGGTCCATGTGCTGGAAGACGCAGCCCGGCACGGCTACCGGGCGCTGGAGACCGAGGGGACCAAGGTCTGCCCCTACGACACGCTCTACTACGACACGCCCGGACTGCAGATGTTCCTGGACCACCACAACCGGCGCCTCGTCCGCCAGAAGGTCCGCACGCGGACCTATGTGGACAGCGGACAGACCTTCCTGGAGATCAAGCGCAAGAACAACCACGGGCGCACGAAGAAGAAGCGCACGCAGATCCCGCCGGCGGACTTCCGGGATTTCCACGGCGAGGCCGCGGCCGAAGCTTTGCTGGAGAAGTATTCCTCCTTGCCCGCCGACAGCCTCTCTCCGGCCCTGGAGACGCTCTTCCGCCGCATCACGCTCGTCAACGCGGCCAGGACCGAGCGGCTGACCATCGACACGGGCCTGCGCTTCCGCAACGCCCGCAACGGGCGGGAAGCCTCCCTGCAGGACGCCGTGATCATCGAACTCAAGCAGGATGGGCGCGCTGCCAGCGAGATGAAGGACATCCTGCTGGACCACCGGGTCAAACCGGCCCGCCTCAGCAAGTACTGCATCGGGACCACCCTCACTGACGGGGCCGTCAAAAGCAACCGCTTCAAACCGAAAGTCAGGATGATAGAGAAAACCATCGACAAAAAACTGAACGCAATATGATACAAGATGACCTCCTGGGTGATTTCACCCTCGCTGACGACGAGGTATTCGACGTCCAGACCATCACGGACGCCATGATGACCCCGGCCCAGAGCCTGACGGAGCTGGGGCTGCGGTTCTTCCTCAACCTGCTCGTATGCTGGATCATCGTCCAGTTCTTCTACTACCGCAAGAGTCGCCGGCGCGACTATTATTTCACCTTCATGGTGTTCTCGTCCGCCATGCTGCTGCTCCTCTACATGATGGGCAATGCCGAGGTGGGTATCGGCCTGACCCTGGGCCTGTTCGCCATCTTCGGCGTGATCCGCTACCGCACGGAGACCGTGCCGATCCGAGAGATGACCTACCTGTTCGTCATCATCGCCCTGGCGGCCCTCAACGGGCTTTCGCCCATCTATCACCTCGTCGGGGACGTCACGGACCACCCGCACTATGTCCTGTCCGGCGGGTCCCTGGGGGTGGCGGCGCTAGCCAACCTGCTCGTCATCGGCTTGATCTGGGTGCTCGAGGGCGGTCCGTTCCTCGCCCACACGTCCACCAAGCTGGTGCTCTACGACCGGATCGAGCTGATCGTCCCGGAGCGGCGCGCCGAGTTGGTCGCCGACCTGGAGAAGCGTCTCGGCCTCAAGGTCGACAACCTGGAGGTCGGACACGTGGATTTCCTCAAGGATGCCGCCTTCATCAAGGTCTATTATACCCTGGACAAGGGCCAGACCGCCACCATCGACCAGCTTACCAAGGCAAAGGATTTCGTTGAACAATAAAAGACGGAACGCTATGAAAAAACTCGGTATTTTCCTGTTAACTCTGACCCTTCTCCCAGCCGTCAGCCGGGCGCAAGGCACGGCTGGCGACCTGGAGACGGACTTCTCCACACGCACGTCCCTTGCCGTCGACAAGCGGCTCTCCAAGGGGCTGCATCTCGAGGCAGAGTACGAACTCCGCACGGAGAACGCGCTCTCCAAGATCGACCGCCACCAGGCGTCGCTCGGCCTGAGCTACAAATTCAACGACTGGCTCAAGGGAGGCGTCTCCTATACCTTCTTCGACCGCTACGGCACCAACGCCGGCTGGGAGCCGCGCCACCGCGTGTCCGCAGCGCTCACTTTCGGCTACCGCTTCGGCGACTGGCGGCTCTCGCTGCGCGAGATGCTCCAGCTCACCCACAAGACCGAAGACCTGAATGTCTGGCAGGAGACCCGCAACGGGCTTGCGCTCAAATCCCGGCTCAAGATCCAATACAAGGGTTTCGCGAACGTGGAACCGTACGGGTTTCTCGAATTGAAGAACGTCCTCAACGACCCGTTATACAAAAACGGCTCCTTCTCGGGTTATACGGACGCGTATATCACCCGCTACCGCGGCGGGCTCGGGCTTGAATGGAAGTTCGGCCCGCAGCACGCCCTGGATTTCTACGGCCTGCTAGACTACAACTATGCGACGGCGATCGACACCAACCGGGCCGGCACCGTTATCAAAAGCCTGAGCTTCGACCGGAAGTTCAACACGACCGTCGGAATCGGCTACACCTTCTCGTTCTGAGTCCAAATCCGGTACCCTGCCGGGTCGTTTAACCCAAATGCCCTGGGTGGGAGGGGAATTTGTTCCTACTTTTATTCCTTGGGCCCGCATTCTAAGGCCAAGGCAAATCGACCTTTTCGAACATCTTCCTAATAGGAGCCTTAAACGGCGAGTCCTCTTCCACCCGGCTGGTGTAGGAATTGATCTTCCTGATTCCCAACAGCAGGCCCAATTCGTGAACTCCTCCGGACAACTCATCCTCTCCGGATGTTACTACGGAGCAGGAACACTCCACAAGTTTACTACCACCGATGAGGACAACTCAGTCTCCGTCGTCTGGACCGACGCGCTCGGACGTACCGTCCTCTCTCGCCAGACCAACGGATCCACCAACACCTTCAACATCCAGGGCTGGCTCAGCTCCCGCACGTCCGTCAAGGGTTCAGGCGATAGCCAGATGGACATCTTCTCGATACCAGGTGCTGTTGAGGGTCCAACGATTGGACCCTCGACAGCACCCGGCCCTTGCAATCATCGTACAATTTGCTTAACTTGCCCTCACAGATCAAGTCCGGGTCCACCGTGAAAGCCAACTACACATACCTCTCCGACGGGACGAAGACCGCGGCGTTCACTTCCGCAAGCGCCGGGAAGGATTATGCTGGTTCCTTCACCTACTCCCGCGGCGACGGCGGATCGAAGACCCTCTAGAGCGTCGCCTTCGGCGGCGGGCGCATGGGAGGGAGATAGGTTCTCGGCATTTTCAAGCATACAAGAAGGGGGAACGATGATGAAAAGAAACCATGTCATCTTTGCTTTATTTGCGCTTTTTTTAATTCTTTTTTTTGCGGTCCGCAAGGCTTGCTTAGGCGAGCCCTCTATCCTCTATTATATTCCGGAGCGAAATCTTTATATTAATCTAACGAGAGATTCGAATAAGGACTTCTATGTGTCTTTTTATTCAGACTCCTTAAGATTTTATGAATCCTGTTCCGACCTATCATCTGATTATTTTAAGATTTCCCGTCTCGATGCTCCTTATACATCCTTTGGCTTAATAGACGAGAATTGTCCTGATACGATATACTGCACAACAAAGGACTATCATTACGAGACCATTCCAATAAAGCGGGTGTATGCTGGTGGGCGCGATTCTCCATTGATAAGGAATAATGGGGATTTTGAACCAGACAGAGGTGTTTTCTGTTTTTACCTACGATATACCAAGATCAAAGGCTTTTTTCTAGATTATCAAAACGGAGAGGGGAATCATTGGAAGCTTATCGAGATGAAAGAATAGAACTTATGGTCAACTCCGTATTGAGGACGAAGAAAGCATTGGCATTTACTTGCCAATGAGACTAAAGGACGTCAGGAGATTCTTTGTAGACAACAAATTGTTCTAAGGTTCACATGTTATTGTTCTACCTGCCCGGGAATATCCCAGAGGGAGTGTTCCATCCAGTGTCCGAACTCTGTCAAAAAAGTTATCAACAATCGACACCCGGTCCGTTGAAGGCCGGGTGTTTTTGCATAGAAGGTCGCCATCCTCTCCAGTACGGGAGTCCCCTCCAACTATGTCCAGCCCTGGGCGGAGACGGGGTGCTCCAGGCCGTCCGGCGAGACCAGGACGGCCCCGGCCTCCGGCTGCGCCAGGTGGCCGATGATGTCGAAGGTCTGGAAATCCTTGCGGAAACGCTCGTACTGCGCGATCGGGACGACGAACAGGAGCTTGTAGTCGTCGCCGCCGTTCATCGCCGCGGACACGGGATCCAGGTCCAGTTCCTTGCCGAGGGCGAAGCTGCCGCCCTCGAAGGGGATCTTGTCGGCGTAGACCTTGACGCCGAGCCCGCTGTCGCGCTGCAGGCGCAGGAGGGCGTCGGCGAGGCCGCGTGTGACGAAATAGCCGAACGACGGGCTGACGCCGGACTCCTCCAGCTGGACCGGCGTACGCGGGTCCAGTTCCGGGCGCAGATAGGCACCGACCAGCATCCGGTACTGCTCCAGCGCCTGCGGGTCCGAGCCGCCCTGCTCGAACTTGAGCCGTTCGCGCTCCAGCACCTGCAGGCCGAGGAATGCGGCGCCGAGCGCGCCCGACACGCAGACCAGGTCCTTGGACCGGGCCTGCGGGCGGGCCGCCGACACGGCGGCACTGTGGCGGCCTGTCGCCGACACGGCGATGGCGAGGCCGTTGCGGGACGGCTGGAGATCCAGGCTCAAGTGCTTGAAACCCTGCTCTTTCGCTGCCACAACAATCCCGCTCCAGAGTTCCTTGACCTGCGGGAAATCCAATTTCGCAGAGACGCCGAGCTGGACGGAGAGCATCTCCGGACGGGCCATCACGGCATGGAGCTCGCCCACCGTACGCAGCACGGCCTTGCGGCCGAGGTGCTTCAGCGGGAAATAGACGAGGTTGAAATCAATCCCCTCCAGCAGCAGGGCCGAAGCCGTGGTGATACATTCCTGGGGCTTGGCCTCCAGCCACAACGGCTCCCCGAAGGGCCGGAATCCCGTCCCTTCGAAAAGCTGGCGGACCGCCTCGACGCGGCCCATTTCTGCGAAAGTCTCCGCCATCCTAGAGGTTGCGGAGGAGGTTGTTGAGGTTGACCTTGGCGTCGATCATCGCACGGAGACCGTCGATGGGGACGCGCTCCTGCTGCATCGTGTCGCGGTCGCGCACGGTGACGCAGCGGTCGTTGAGGGACTCGTGGTCCACGGTGATGCAGAACGGGGTGCCGATGGCATCCTGGCGGCGGTAGCGCTTGCCGATGCTGTCCTTCTCCTCGTACTGGCAGTTGAAGTCATATTTGAGCAGGTCCATCACCTCCTGGGCGAGCTCGGGCAGGCCGTCCTTCTTGACCAGCGGCAGCACGGCGGCCTTGACCGGGGCGAGCGGGGCGGGGATGCTCATCACGACGCGGGTCTCGCCGTTCTCCAGCGTCTCCTCATGCAGGGAGTGGGAGAGGACGGCCAGCACCATACGGTCCACGCCGATGGAGGTCTCGACCACGTACGGCGTGTAGGCGGCGCCCTCCTCGGGATCGAAGTACTCGATCTTCTTGCCGGAGAACTTCTGGTGGTTGCCCAGGTCGAAGTTGGTGCGGCTGTGGATGCCCTCCAGCTCCTTGAAACCGAAGGGGAAGTTGAACTCGATGTCGGTGGCGGCGTTGGCGTAGTGGGCCAGCTTCTCGTGGTCGTGGAAGCGGTAGTTCTCCGCACCCATGCCGATGTTGACATGCCATTTCATGCGGTTCTCCTTCCACTTGGCGAACCAGTCGAGCTCCGTGCCCGGCTTGATAAAGAACTGCATCTCCATCTGCTCGAACTCACGCATGCGGAAGATGAACTGGCGGGCGACGATCTCGTTGCGGAAGGCCTTGCCGATCTGGGCGATACCGAAGGGGATCTTCATGCGGCCGGTCTTCTGCACGTTGAGATAGTTGACGAAAATGCCCTGGGCCGTCTCCGGACGCAGGTAGATCGTGTTGGCGCCGTCGGCGGTGCTGCCCATCGAGGTGCTGAACATGAGGTTGAACTGGCGGACTTCCGTCCAGTTGCAGGTGCCGCTGATCGGACACACGATGTTGTTGTCGATGATGATCTGGCGGTATTCGGCGAAATCCGAGGCCTTTTCGGCAGCCACGTAACGGTTGTGGACCTCATCCCACTTGGCCTGCTCGCGCAGGACGTTGGGGTTGGTGGCGCGGAACTGTGCTTCGTCGAAGTTCTCGCCGAAGCGCTTGCGGCCCTTCTGGACCTCCTTGTCGATCTTTTCCTCGATCTTGCCCAGGAAATCCTCGATCAGCACGTCGGCGCGGTAGCGCTTCTTGGAGTCCTTGTTGTCGATGAGCGGGTCGTTGAAGGCGCCCACGTGGCCGGAGGCCTCCCAGATGCGGGGGTGCATGAAGATGCAGGAATCGATGCCGACGATATTCTCGTTCAGGCGGGTCATCGCATTCCACCAGTACTGCTTGATGTTGTTCTTGAGCTCGACGCCCATCTGGCCGTAGTCGTACACGGCGGCCAGGCCGTCATAGATCTCGCTGGACGGGAAAATGAAACCGTACTCCTTGCAGTGTGCCACGAGTACCTTGAACAGTTCTTCTTGTGTCATATTTCTGTTTCTAACTATTTGATCGTTTGAGATTCCGGGTCAAGCCCGGAATGACGCCGTGCACATTGGCGCAATGCGCAAAGGTAATCATTTCTGCTCAAAAATCTCCTTCAGCGGGCCCATAATGAAATCCCGCTGCCGCATCAGGGGGTGCGGGACCTGCAGTTCAGGGGTGTCGATCCGCTCGTCACCATAGAGCAGGATATCGATATCGATGGGTCGGTCGTGGTAGATCCGCCGCCCGGCGGCGTCGTATTCCGGCGCGTCCCGGCGCCCCATTGCCCGCTCGATCCGCTTGCAGATCTTCAGCAGCGTCTCCGGGCGTCGCGCCGAGCGGTAGCGGACCACGCAATTGAGGAAATCCGGGCCGTCAAAGCCCCACGCAGGGGTCTCGATGATGGAGGAAAGCGCCTCATAGGGCCGCCCAATGGCGGCATCGAGGCGGCGCAGCGCCTCGTCGATCCGGGCCTGGCGGTCACCCTGGTTCGTCCCGAGGGACAGGTATACGGGGACCTGCCTCATGGCCTACAGCTCCGGGTCCATGTTCAGCGCGACCCGCGCTTCGTCGGAGAGCAGGCTCGTGTTCCAAGCCGGCTCCCAGACCAGTTCGATGGTGCATTTGGTCACGCCCGGCGTGTTCTCCACGTTGTAGCGCACGTCGGCGAGCACTTCGTCCGCCATCGGGCAGTTCGGGGCCGTGAAGGTCATCTTGATATAGACCTCGTGCGCCTTGTTGATCTGCAGTTCGTAGATCAGGCCCAGGTCATAGACATTGACCGGGATCTCCGGGTCATAGACCTGTTTGATGGCCAGTATGACGTCTTCGTAGAGCGGTGCCAGTTCCTTGACGTCTTCAGGGGTCAAAACTTCGTTCTCTTCCATCTCAGCAGTGTTTTTTGGCGGTCTCCCGGAGGGTGGCAATCATCGAGGCCAGGCCGTTGGCGCGGGTCGGCGAGAGGTTCTCGCGCAGGCCGAGCCGCTCCACGAAGGAGAAGTCGTCCTCCGCGATCTCACGGGCCGTGCGGCCCGAATAGACCCCGATCAGCAGGGAGATGATCCCCTTGGTGATGATGGCGTCGCTGTCGGCGCGGAAATAGAGCCTGTCCCCTTCCGCGACCGTATCCAGCCAGACCCGGGACTGACAGCCTTTGATCAACCGGTCCTCGGTCTTCAGTTCTTCCGGGAACGGCTCCAGACGCCGTCCCAGGTCGATCAGATACTCATACTTGTCCAGCCACTCGTCGTACATCGAGAAATCCTCGACGACTTCGGCCTGGATCTCCTGCAAACTTTTCATCCTACAAGCATTTTTACCGCCCGTTCGAGCGATTCCAGGAAGTATTCCGCTTCGGCCATCGTGTTGTACGGGGCGAAGGACGCCCGCAACATGCCGGTCACGCCGAAACGGTCCATCAGCGGCTCCGCACACATCTGGCCGGAGCGCACGGCGACGCCCATCTTGTCCAGGATGAGCGCCAGGTCCTCGTGGTGACAATGTTCCACGGAGAACGAAAACAGGGGAATCTTCTCCGCCGGATTGGACGGAATGCCATAGAGGCGGACCTTGGGGTTCTCCTGTAACTTATTTAAAACGAATTGTTTAACCTTGTCAAGTTCGGCCTCCGCTCCGCTTTCCCGCATCTGCGCGGCCATCTCCAGGGCAGGCCGGAGCGTAGGCGTGCCGGCGATATTCTGCGTGCCGGCCTCGAATTTCTGGGGCAGCGGGGCATAGGTCGTGCCGGACCAGCGGACCGTGCCGATCATCTCGCCGCCGCCCATGTACGGCGGCATCTGCTCCAGCAGCTCGCGGCGGCCGTAGAGCACGCCCGTCCCGGGCGCGGCATACACCTTATGGCCGGAGAAGACATAGAAGTCACACCCGAGTTCCTGCACGTCCACCCGTTGGTGGACAATCCCCTGCGCACCGTCGGTCAAAACCGCACAACCTACTGAGTGACAAATATTTACAATCTCTTTAATCGGATTGACGAGTCCTAGCACGTTGGAGATTTGCACGACACACAGGAGCCGTGTACGGGGCGTCAGCAATCCGGGCAGCAACGCCAACTGCAGGTGTCCGCTATCGTCCACGGGCAGAACCTTCAGCACCGCGCCCTTGCGCTCGCAGAGCATCTGCCAGGGCACGATGTCGGAGTGGTGCTCGGCTTCCGAGACGATGATCTCGTCCCCGGCATGTACGAAGGCCTCCCCGAAACTGAATGCGACCAAGTTGATCGCGGCGGTGGTCCCGGACGTGAAGATGATCTCCTCGCGGTGCGCGGCGTTGACGTAGTCACGCACGGCGTCGCGCGTGGATTCATACTCCGCCGTTGCCAGGTCCGCGATGTGATGGACCGCGCGGTGGAGGTTGGCATTGTATTTCTCCGACATCTCCGTCCATTTGCGGAGGACGGCGCGGGGGCGCTGGGATGTGGCCGCATTGTCCAGATAGACCAGCGGCTTGCCGTAGACGCGCTCCCCCAGTTCGGGAAACTCCTGCCGTATTTTTTCAACCTGCATCATAGAGAAATGCAAATTTAACATTATTTTTGTGATATGATTGACTATATCTCAGGAAAGATTGCAACGCTCACGCCCACGATGGCCGTGATTGACAACCAGGGGATCGGCTACGCCATGGAGATCTCCCTGCAGACCTACGACGCCCTCAACGGCAAGTCCGCCGCGACCGTCTATGTCCAGCGCCAGACCAACCCACGAGACGGGACCGAGGTGGACTACGGATTCGCCACGCAGGACGAACGCGAGCTGTTCCGGCAAATCACCAGCGTCTCCGGCATGGGCGCCGCCTCCGCGCGGATGGTCCTCTCTTCCCTCTCCCCCGAGGAGTTGCGCAACTGCATCCTGAGTGAAGACGTGAACCGCCTCAAGGGCGTCAAAGGGATCGGACTCAAGACCGCCCAACGCCTCGTGCTCGAGCTGAAAGACAAGGTCTTCAAGGGCGAGACCGCGAGTTCGGAAGTTCTCTTCCAGAACGACAGCGGCGCCGCGGCACAGGAGGCGACGACCGCCCTGCAAATGCTGGGCTTCAGCAAGCCCAATATCCAGAAGGCGGTCCAGGCCATACTCAAAGCCAACTCCGGCGCAAGCGTCGAGGAGATCATCAAGGCGGCGCTCAAGCGCCTGTAGGATCAGCGACCGAAATAGACCAGCAGAACGGAGATATCAGCAGGCGAGACCCCGGAGATCCGGGATGCCTGCGCGATAGTCCGCGGGCGATACTTTGCCAGTTTCTGGCGACACTCAATGGTGAGACCGGACACGCGCCCGAAATCAAAGTCCTCCGGAATCTTGAGATCTTCGAGGCGGTGCAGCTTGTCCGCCATCGCGAGTTCCCGGTCAATATAGCCCCGGTAGCGGATGGAGATTTCCGCACTCTCTATCTCTTCCTCCGTCGGCGTTCCACGTGGAACGATTTTCAACAGTTCCTTCAATTCCACTTCCGGGCGAGTCGCCAGGTCCGCAATCTTTTTGGACTCCGTAATCGGACTTGATCCAACCGTCTGCAGATAAGGATTGGCCTCCCCTGCCGTCAGGTTCTTGCGCTCGCACCACTGCAGCAGATCCTCGATGCGGGCATATTTCTCCATGGTCAGCGCATAGCGCCGCTCGTCTGCGAGCCCCAGCTCGTGCGCGAGCGGGGTGAGGCGCTTGTCGGCATTGTCCTGCCGCAGCAGGATGCGGTATTCGGCCCGGGAGGTGAACATCCGGTAGGGCTCGTCCACGCCCTTGGTGACGAGGTCGTCGATCAGGACGCCGATATAGGACTGGTCGCGCTGCAGGATGAATGGTTCGCGCTCCCGGAGTTTGAGATGTGCATTGATGCCGGCCATCAAACCCTGTGCTGCGGCTTCTTCATATCCGGTGGTCCCGTTGACCTGGCCTGCCAGGAAGAGGTTCTCGATGCTCTTCAGTTCGAGCGTCGGCTTGAGCTGGGTCGGGTCGAAGTAGTCGTACTCGACGGCATAGGCAGGACGGAACACCTTGACATGCTCCAGGCCCGGGATGGCTCGAAGGGCATCCATCTGGACCTGCAACGGAAGCGATGAGGAGAATCCCTGCAGGTAATACTCGTGGGTACTCCGGCCCTCGGGTTCCAGGAAGAGCTGGTGTGCGTCGTTTTCCGGAAAGACGCGAAGTTTGTCCTCGATGCTCGGGCAATAGCGGGGTCCCCGGCCGTGGATCATCCCGGTGAAGAGTGGAGAATCCCCGAAACCGGTACGGAGAATCCCGTGCACCTGTTCGTTGGTGTGCAGGATATAACACTGCATCTGTTCCGCACCGGGCCGCTGGATTGCGGATGGTTCCGGCAGGAAAGAGAAACGGGCGGGATGCGGGTCGCCGGGTTGGAGCGGAAGCCGCGACACGTCGACGGAGGAAATGTCGATCCGGGGAGGTGTCCCGGTCTTCATCCGGTCGGAGACGATCCCCATCTCCTTGAGTTGTTCCGTCAGTCCGTGCGACGCCGGCTCGCCGATACGGCCGCCTTCCATCTGCGTGCGGCCGATGAAAAGTTTGCCGCCCAGGAACGTTCCGGCGGTCAGGATAACGGCCCGAGACTTGAAAATTGCCCCTGTGAGGGTACGGATACCGCAGATTTTTGAATTCTCAAAGACGAAAGACGTCGCAGAATCCGCGTAAATATCTAATTTACAGGCACTTTCAAGAATTTTACGCCAGTGCAGCGAAAACTGGATTTTATCGCACTGCGCCCGCGGACTCCACATGGCGGGGCCTTTGGAGCGGTTGAGCATCCGGAACTGTAGGGTCGAGCGGTCCGTGACGATCCCGGTCCATCCGCCGAGCGCATCGATCTCCCGGACAATCTGTCCCTTCGCGATTCCGCCGACGGCCGGGTTGCAGGACATCTTGGCGAAGCCGACCATATCCATCGTGATGAGCAGGACCGAGGAGCCGAGCGTCGCCGCGGCCATCGCCGCTTCGCATCCGGCGTGTCCTCCCCCGACCACGATGATATCATACTTCCCTCCCATCACAGCGCAGCCTTCATCTGGAGGTAGTAGTTCTCTTTCTGCCGCATCACGGCGATCTCCTCCTCGGTGTGGTCGTCATAGCCGATCAGGTGGAGGAGTCCGTGCACCATCACGCGGTCCAGTTCGTCGGCAAACTCCGTCCCGTAGTACAGGGCGTTCTCCCGGACGGAATCGATGCTGATGAAAAGGTCTCCGGAAAGAATGTCCTTCTCGCAGTAGTCAAAGGTGATGATGTCGGTGAAGTAGTCGTGCTGGAGATAGCGCATGTTGACATCCAGGATGTAGTTGTCCGAACAGAAGATGATATTGATGGCCCCGATGCGTTTCATCTCGCTCCCGGCAACCATTTTCAGCCAGCGGTTGTTCTGCATCTTCTGCTTCAGTTCATAATGTATATCTTCCTGGAAATAGCGAATCATAGCGGATATTTTTTGCAAATTTACATCTATTAAATTAAAAAATTGGAATTCAAAATAAATATTTCTATCTTTGGAACTCGAACGGATTATTAAATAACCACAGATATGGAAGTCAAGAAATCACCCAAGGCTGATCTGAACAACAAGAAACTCTTGTTTGTAGAGATCGGTTTAGTGCTGGCTCTGCTGATCACGCTCGGCGCATTCGAGTACAAGACCAGGGAGAAGAAAGAGAGTGTGTTCGCCCAGGACAACACGGAACTCATCGAGGAAGAGATCATTCCTATTACCCAGGACACCCCTCCGCCGCCCCCCGAGGCGCCGAAGATTCCGATCCTTTCCGACCAGATCGACATCGTTGACGACAATATCAAGGTCGATGACAACATCCTCAACCTCGAGGATGATGCGAACCTGGGTGTCGAGATCATGGACTACGTAGAGGAAGTCCAGGAAGAGGCCGTCGAAGAAGAGGCCATTCCGTTCGCCCTCGTCGAGGAGAAGCCCAAGTTCCAGGGCGGAGATGCCAACACCTTCTCCAAGTGGGTGTCCCAGCATCTCGAGTATCCTGAGATTGCCAAGGAGAATGGCGTGTCCGGCCGTGTCATGGTCCAGTTCACCGTGAACCCGAACGGCTCCGTCTCCGACGTGAAGGTCCTCCGTGGTGTTGATCCGTCCCTCGACAAGGAGGCTGTCCGCGTGATCCAGAGCTCCCCGAAATGGACCCCTGGCAAGCAGCGTGACCGCGCCGTCAAGGTGACCTACCAGTTCCCTGTGATCTTCCAGCTGCGATAATCCAGCTACCACCAAACGAGAGGCCGTCCGCACGCGGATGGCCTTTTTTTGACTGAAATGGAAAACAAAAGAGAAGAAAAAGCCGTTTTCGTCGGCATCATCAAGCAGGATGATGACGAACGCAAAATCTACGAATACCTGGACGAACTCCAGTTCCTGGCTGAGACAGCCGGGGCAGTGGGGGATAAGAAATTCGTCCAACGCGTAGACCGCCCGGACAAGGCGACCTACATCCGCAGCGGCAAACTCAAGGAGATTGCTCAGTATTGCGAGGACAACTGCATCGACTACGTCATCTTCGATGATGAACTGACGGGCATGCAACAACGTAATATTGAGAAGATTATACATACCTCTGCGGTCATCGACCGCACGAGCCTGATCCTTGAAATCTTCTCCCAACGAGCCCAGACCGCCTATGCCAAGACACAGGTCGAGCTCGCGCGCTACAACTACATGCTCCCCCGGCTTGCCGGCATGTGGACCCACCTGGAGCGCCAGCGCGGCGGCATGGGCACGCGCGGCGGTATGGGTGAGACCCAGATCGAGGTGGACCGCCGTATCGTCCGCGAACGCATCTCTAAACTCAAGGAGCAGCTCAAGAAAGTGGACAAGCAGATGGCCACCCAGCGCAGCAACCGCGGGCAGCTGGTGCGCCTGTCGCTGGTAGGGTATACCAATGTCGGCAAATCCACGCTGATGAACCTGCTCTCCAAGTCCGACGTGTTCGCGGAGAACAAACTCTTCGCCACCCTGGATACGACTGTCCGTAAGGTGGTTATCGGCAATGTTCCCTTCCTGCTCAGCGACACGGTAGGTTTCATCCGCAAACTGCCTACCCAACTCATCGAGGCCTTCAAGAGCACCCTGGATGAGGTGCGGGAGGCCGATATCCTCGTGCATGTGGTGGATATTTCCCACCCGGACTATGAGGAACAGATGGAGGTCGTGGACAAGACGCTCAAGGACATCTCCGCTGCTGACAAACCCGTCTATGTGGTTTTCAACAAGACAGACGCCTATACCTACGAACCCTATGACGAATTCTCTCTCGAACCCAAGGCGGAGAAGAATTATACCCTGGATGAAGTCAAGTACAAGTGGATCAACGGACGCAAGATTCCCTGTATCTTCATCTCAGCCATCAAGAAGGAGAATATAGAAAAACTCCGCGACGACATCTACAAGATGGTCGCGGAGATCCATGCGGGAAGGTATCCCTTCAACAATTTCCTCTGGTAGGAGATTCCGGGTCAAGCCCGGAATGACTATAAATCTGCAATTTTTCCGGCTTGTAACTTTGCAGTCATTCCGGACGCAGATCCGGAATCTCATCCTTACTAATCAGAGAATTTAGCTTTCAGGAACTCACGGTTCAGACGCGCAATGTGCGAGACATCGATGCCCTTCGGGCACTCGAGCTCGCAGGCGCGCGTATTGGTACAGTTGCCGAAGCCCAGTTCGTCCATCTTGGCGACCATGGCCTTGGCGCGGCGCTTGGCTTCCGGACGGCCCTGCGGGAGCAGGGCGAGGGAGCTGACGCGCGCCGCAACAAACAGCATGGCGGAGCCGTTCTTACAGGTGGCTACACAGGCGCCGCAACCCACGCAGGCCGCTGCATCCATGCTGTCCTCCGCCTGGTCGTGCGGGATCAGGATGTTGTTGGCATCCTGCGCCGATCCGGTGCGGACGGAGATGAAACCACCGGCCTGAAGGATTTTGTCAAATGCGGAACGGTCCACGACCAGATCCTTGATGATCGGGAAACCAGCGCTTCTCCAAGGCTCCACGGTGATGGTCGCACCGTTCTTGAAATGGCGCATAAATAGCTGACAAGTAGTCACATGGTCATCCGGACCGTGTGCGCGACCGTCGATGTAGAGGCCGCAGGCACCGCAGATGCCTTCGCGGCAGTCGTGGTCGAAAGACACAGGACCGCTGCTCTGGCAGCCGCGCTCCACCGCCACCGGGTCGCAACCCTCACGGATCAGTTGCTCATTGAGGATATCGAGCATCTCCAGGAAAGAAGCCTCTTCTTCGATGCCGGCTATATGGTACGTCTCGAAATGTCCCTTGGTCTTGGCGTTCTTCTGACGCCATATTTTCAGATTGAATTCCATCTCGCTTAGTCTTTGTAATTTCTCGTTTTGACCTCGATAAACTCGTACTTGAGCGGTTCCTTGTGGAGTTCGGGTTCGACATCTTCACCTTTGTACTCCCAGGCAGCTACGTACATGAAGTTGGCATCGTCACGCTTAGCCTCGCCTTCTTCGGTCTGGCTTTCCACGCGGAAGTGGCCGCCGCAGGATTCGCTGCGATTGAGCGCATCACGCGCCATCAGTTCGCCTATATCGAAGAAGTCTTCCAGCCGGAGAGCCTTCTCGAGTTCCTGGTTGAACTCGAACTGGCTGCCGGGCACATTGACGTTCTCGTAGAATTCTTTCTTGAGTGCCTTGATCTCCTTGATGGCTTTCTTGAGACCTTCAGCATCGCGGGCCATGCCTACGTTGTCCCACATGATGTTGCCCAGACGCTTGTGGATGGAATCCACGGTCTCCTTGCCCTTGATACTGAAAAGATGGTCGATACGGGCCTGTACGGCCTTCTCGGCGGCATCGAATTCCGGCGTGTTGACGTCCGTCTTGGGCTCGGCGAACTTGTAGGAGAGGTAGTCACCGATCGTAACAGGCAGGATGAAATAGCCGTCGGCCAGACCCTGCATCAGGGCGGAAGCGCCGAGACGGTTGCCGCCGTGGTCTGAGAAGTTGGCTTCGCCGATGGCGTACAGGCCAGGGATGGTGGTCTGCAGGTCGTAATCGACCCAGATACCGCCCATGGTGTAGTGGATGGCCGGATAGATCATCATCGGCTCCTCCCAGGGGGAACTCGCCGTGATCTTCTCGTACATCTCGAAGAGGTTGCCGTAGCGCTCGGCGACACGCTGGTGTCCCAGGCGCTTGATGGCATCCGCAAAGTCGAGATAGACGGCCTTGCCGGTCTCATTCACACCGAATCCGGCATCGCAGCGCTCCTTGGCAGCCCGGGAAGCGACGTCACGCGGCACGAGGTTGCCGAAGGCAGGGTAGCGGCGCTCGAGATAGTAGTCGCGGTCCTCTTCGGGAATCTGGGAGGCCTTGATCTCATGCTTGCGGAGTTTCTCCACATCTTCCAGTTTCTTCGGCACCCAGATGCGGCCGTCGTTGCGCAGGGACTCACTCATCAAGGTGAGCTTGCACTGCTGGTCGCCGTGGACGGGGATACAGGTCGGGTGGATCTGTGCGAAGCAGGGATTGGCGAAATAGGCACCCTTGCGGTAGCACTGCATGGCAGCGGAACCGTTGCTGTTCATGGCATTGGTGGACAGGAAGTAGGTATTGCCGTATCCGCCGGTGGCGATGACGACGGCATGCGCGCCGAAACGCTCCAGTTCACCGGTCACGAGGTTACGGGCGATGATGCCCTTTGCCTGACCGTTCACAAGGACCAGGTCCAGCATCTCGTGACGCGGATAGGACTTGACCGAGCCGGCTGCAATCTCCTTGTTCAGGGACGCATACGCACCGAGCAGGAGCTGCTGGCCGGTCTGGCCGCGGGCGTAGAAAGTACGGCTCACCTGCACACCGCCGAAAGAGCGGTTGGCCAGGTATCCGCCGTATTCACGGGCGAAAGGAATGCCTTGGGCGACGCACTGGTCGATGATCGCGGCACTCACTTCGGCCAGACGGTAGACGTTGGCCTCACGGGCACGGTAATCACCACCCTTGATGGTATCATAGAACAGCCGGTACACGGAATCGTTGTCGTTCTGGTAGTTCTTGGCTGCATTGATACCACCCTGGGCTGCAATGGAGTGCGCCCGGCGCGGAGAGTCGCTGATACAGAAAATCTTCACGTTGTAGCCGAGCTCGCCGAGCGAAGCAGCTGCAGACGCACCGCCCAGGCCGGTGCCCACAACGATGATCTCAAGTTTGCGCTTGTTGTTCGGACTCACGAGGCGGATCTCCGACTTGCGCCGGGTCCACTTGTTCTCGAGCGGTCCTGCAGGGATCTTGGATATTAGCTTGTCTGACATATTTAGGTTATAATATTAGTATTTGCCGGATCAAAACAACGAACCGGATGCGTTGTTATCGTAAGGGTCAAGTCCTAAATGTTTGTAGGACAATTCAGTAGCAACTCGTCCGCGCTGCGTGCGCACGATGAATCCTTCCTTGATCAGGAAAGGCTCGTAGACCTCCTCGTAGGTCCCCTGGTCCTCGCCGATGGCGGTCGCCAGTGTGTTCGCGCCGACCGGGCCGCCCTTGAAGGTGGAGATGATCGTACGGAGGATCTTGTTGTCGATGGCGTCAAGTCCCCGCTTGTCAATGTTGAGTTTGTCCAGGGCGTAGCGGGCGATCTGCAAGTCTATATGGCCGTCTCCCATAACCTGGGCGAAGTCGCGCACGCGGCGCAGCAGGGAATTGGCAATACGCGGCGTGCCGCGGCTGCGCAGGGCGATCTCCCGAGCCGCCTGCGGCTCGATTTCGACCTGCAGGATCCCGGCGCTGCGCGTCACGATGCGCACGAGGTCGTCCGTGTCGTAATACTCCAGCCCTTCCGTGATTCCGAAACGGGCGCGGAGCGGTGCCGTGAGCAGGCCCGCACGGGTGGTGGCGCCCACGAGGGTGAAGGGATTGAGGGTAATGCGCACGGACCGGGCTCCGGGGCCCTTGTCGATCATGATGTCGATGACATAGTCCTCCATCGCGGAGTAGAGATACTCCTCGACTTCGGGGGAGAGGCGGTGGATCTCGTCGATAAACAGGACATCCCCTGTCTCCAGGGAAGTCAGCAGGCCGGCCAGGTCGCCCGGGCGGTCCAGCACCGGACCGGAGGTAATCTTCATGTTGACCCCCATCTCGTTGGCGATGATGTGCGCCAGCGTCGTCTTCCCAAGGCCCGGAGGGCCGTGGAAGAGCGTGTGGTCCAGCGACTCACCGCGCATCTTGGCGGCTTGGATATAGATCCGGAGCCGGGAGACAATCTCGCCCTGGCCCGTGAAATCTTCCAGCTCCTGGGGCCGGATTATTCCATCTAATTCCTTATCTTTGCCGTCGTTTGTGTTATGAGGGTCGAAGTCTGACATACCAGCCAATGACGTTTAGAATACAAATATAATTCTTTTATTTTGAAAATTTGATGTTTTATATTGGCTTGTTGAAATGTTGATAAATACTTCAACAGGATGATAATCAAATAGATAATTAGATAAAAGAAAGTTGATAAGGCTGTGTAGAATCTGTTTTTTCCTTTGTTGAAAAACCCCCGTCTTTCTTTTTCAACAGGATGGTCGTGGAAAATAACATGTTTTCAACAGGCTTTTCAACCTGTTTTGACCAGGAGATGTTGATAAGTACAAAATCTTCCGAAGTCCTGCGGGACAGGATACGGTCCGGATCGGACGTGTTCTGTCGCGGGCTCTTTTTGTCTGCCCGCTGGTTCGTCTTTTCGCAGGTCGCAGGTGACGGCATGCATGTCATTGTACTCCCCAACCGGGAAGCGGCGGAATACTGCGCAGCGGACCTGTATCACCTGATAGAGGGAGACAAGGTATTCTTCCTGCCGGAGTCCGGACGCAACGTGGAGCGCAGCAACTACAAGTCCTCGCTCGGTGTCCAGCGCACTGCCGCCATCGGGAAAATCATAAGTTATCCTACTATCGGTCATTCCCGGCCTGACCGGGAATCTCCTTCCGGTCTGTTGGTGATCGTCACCTATCCTGAAGCCCTGGCAGAAGACATCCCTACCACGAAAGCCATCGAGAATTCCGTACTCAAGATCAAGGTCGGTCAGGAGATCAGCCACGACGACATCATCCGGGTCCTGTCTTCCAACGGATTCGAGAAGGTGGATTTCGTGTCTGCGCCGGGTCAGTATGCCATCCGCGGATCCATCGTGGACATCTTCTCTTTCTCGGACAATTATCCTTATCGTATTTCCTTTTGGGGCAATGAGATAGAAACCATCCACTCTTTCGATTGCAATACGCAGCTGTCCAAGGAGAAAGTGGAACAGGCGGATATTATCTCCGATGTCGTGAGCGGCGGGAGCCAGGGCGGGCAGCCGCTCACCGGGATTTTCCCGAAGGGTACATGTGTGTGGATGGATTCGTCCGACATGTACAAGGGGGAGTCCTTTTTCCCTGCTTTGAAGGAATTCAAGAATATCTTCATCGACACTCCCCTGTCCTACTCCGGCGACGACCAGATTGGATTCCAGATAGCTCCACAACCGACTTTCAACAAGAATTACGAGCTGCTGACCGAAGATATCCGCAGCCGGATTGAAAACGGCTACGATGTCTATATCTACGGGGAGAAGGAGTCCCAGCTGGAAAGGATCCGCTCCATCCTGGGACAGAACGGCGGACTGATTCCGAAATTCGTTTCCGGGAAGAACCTGCACAATGGTTTCATCGACCATCAGGACAAGGTATGCTGCTACTCCGATCATGAGATCTTCGACCGTTTCCACCGGGTGAATATCCGCCGGACGGTGGAAAAGAGCGAACAGCTCACGATCAACGACCTGAATTCTTTCAATATCGGGGATTACGTGGTGCATATCGACCATGGCGTGGGTATTTTCGGCGGTCTTGTCCGTATGCGTGATGACTACGGACGGCTGAAGGAAGTGGTCAAGATCACATACAAGGACGGCGACGTGGTGTTCGTGTCCGTGCATGCTCTTCACAAGATATCCCGTTTCCGCTCCAAGGAAGGCGAGGCGCCGCGGATCAACAAACTCGGCTCCAAGACCTGGCTTACGCTCAAGACCAGCGCCAAGTCCAAGGTCAAGGATATAGCCAAGGACCTGATCCAGTTGTACGCCAAACGGCGCGCATCCAAAGGATTTGCTTTCTCCCCCGATACGTACCTCCAGGAAGAGTTGGAATCTTCCTTCATGTTCGAGGATACGCCGGACCAGGAGACGGCTACCGCCGCCGTCAAGCGGGACATGGAGGACAACTGTCCGATGGACCGCCTCATCTGCGGCGACGTAGGATTCGGCAAGACCGAAATCGCCGTCCGGGCTGCGTTCAAGGCCGTGACCGACAGCAAGCAGGTGGCCGTACTTGTCCCGACGACCATCCTTGCCCTGCAGCATTACAACACCTTCTGCGGCCGCCTGCAGAACTTGCCCTGCAACGTGGATTATGTCAGCCGCTTGCGCACGGCCAAGGAGATTTCCGACATCAAGAAGCGCCTGAAGGAAGGACAGATAGACATCTTGATCGGCACGCACAAGATCCTTGGCAAGGAGTTCGAATTCAAGGATTTGGGTCTGCTCATCATTGATGAAGAACAGAAATTCGGCGTCTCCGCCAAGGAAAAACTCCGTGCGATCAAAGCCACCGTGGATACCCTCACGCTCACGGCCACGCCGATTCCGCGTACTTTGCAATTCTCCCTGCTGGGTGCCCGTGACCTCAGTATCATCAATACCCCGCCGCCCAACAGGATCCCGGTCCAGACGGAGATCATCCTTTTTGACGAGCGGGAGATCCGGAGCATCATCAACTACGAACTCAACCGCGGCGGCCAGGTGTTCTTCCTGCATAACAAGGTAGAGGAACTCCCGGCCATCCACGACATCCTGCACCGCCTGATTCCGGACATGAAGATCTGCGTGGCGCACGGACAGATGGAGTCCAGGCAACTGGAGACCAAGATGCTGGATTTTATCCGGGGAGACTACGACATGATGCTCTGCACGACCCTGATCGAGAACGGACTGGATATCCCCAACGCCAACACGATCCTGATCAACCAGGCGCAGAATTTCGGCCTGAGCGACCTGCATCAGTTGCGTGGCCGCGTGGGTCGTTCCAACAAGAAGGCATTCTGCTACCTGATCGTCCCGCCGCTGGTGAGCATTACCGACGACGCCCGCCGCCGGCTCAAGGCCATCGAGGAGTTCTCCGACCTGGGCAGCGGATTCAACATCGCCATGCAGGACCTGGACATCCGCGGCGCCGGCAACCTGCTGGGCGCCGAGCAGAGCGGATTCATCACGGACATGGGATTCGAAACCTACCAGAAGATCCTGGCGGAAGCCATGGAAGAACTGGGTGTAGAGACCGGCATCGCGACCCGGAGCGACCGGGGCAAGTTCGTCACGGAATGCACGATTGAAACGGACCAGCCGGCGCATATCCCGGACGACTACATCGACGTGACGGCGGAGAAGATACGCATCTACCGCACGATCGACGCCATGTCTTCCGACAAGGAGATAGACCGCTACGCCGCCCAGCTGGCGGACCGTTTCGGAAAATTACCTCCCGAGCTGGAAAATCTCTTCGAGGTGGTCAAGATCCGCAACCTGGGCGCCGCGCTCGGATTCGAGAAGGTCATCGTCAAGAACGGACTGATGATCGCCTTCTTCATTGCCAACCAGATGTCCCCCTACTACAAGTCGCAGGTTTTTTCCTCCGTCCTGGAAAAGACGGCTGCGATGCCCCGCTACGAACTCAAGCAGACGGAGAGCAAGCTCAAGATCGTGGTCCGGAACATTCCTTCTTTGAAGGAAGCGCACAATGTTTTGGGAAAGTTGCGATAAAATTTCGTAAATTTGCGGGATTGCGATTATGGCATATCTCTTAGTAGAAGCAGGAAATACCGCACTCAAGGCCGCGTGGGCCGAGGGAACGACCCTCGGCAAGACTTACCGTTACCAGGGAGAGAAGATGATGGACTATCTGCTATCCCTGCTGGAGAAGGAGCGGCCGGAGGTGCTGACGGTGGCATCCGCCTACGGGGTGAGCCCCGAGGAGGAGGCCATCCTGCGCACCCGCTGCCGGCATCTGCTGGTCCTGGATAGCGCACATACGGACCTGCTGCTGCACCAGAACCTGCCGGAATACCTGAGTTTCGACCGTGCCGCGGGACTGGTGGCCGCCGGGTACCTGTTCAAGGACAAGCCGGTGAGCATCTTCGACTTCGGAACCACGCTCACGGTGGATTTCCTCAGCCGGGAGGGCCGCTATCTGGGAGGCAACATCTCCCCCGGCTGCCGTACGCGTTTCAAGTCGCTGGAGCGCTATTCGAAGTCGCTTCCGCTCGTGGACACGCCGGAGCGGATCGCCCCGGAAGGCCGGTCGATCAAGTCCTCGATCGAGTCCGGCGTGATTTCGGGCATAATGTTTGAAATTGAGGGGTACGCCAGGCTCCGGCCGGAAAACATCATGATTTTTACGGGTGGAGACGCAATTTATTTTGCCAAAAAGATGAAAAACTCGATATTTGTGGTTTGCAATCTGGTTTTGATGGGTCTGGCTTTGATAACGGAAGACTATGTTAAGAAGAACCTTGCATAAGGCGGTCGTCGCTGCCCTGCTTTCCGTGTGTGCTGCTTTCAGCGCGCACGGACAGGCGTCGGGCACCTACACGCCTTATTCCATCTACGGTGTCGGAGACCTGAGCCAGCCGGGCACCGCCTACAACAAGACCATGGGCGGCGTGGGCGTCGCCATGCGCAACAGAAGTTTCATCAACGTGCTGAATCCCGCTTCCGTGACCGCGCGGGACAGTCTTTCCTTCATGACGGATTTCTCCGTGTACGGAGACAACAAGCTGTTCAACCAGGAGAAGATCAAGTCCGTCAGCAACACCTTCAACATCAACGACCTGGTCATGTCCTTCCCGCTGTGGCACCACACCGCCATGATGGTGGGCATCATGCCCTACAGCGACACAGGCTTCGGCTACAGCTTCGACTACACGGATCCCGACCTGATCGGCCACACGGGCAACATCACCTATTCGGCCGCCGGCTCCGGCAGCATCTACCGGGGTTTTGCCGCATTCGGCGCCTCCCTGGGCCGCCGCCTGTCCCTCGGCGTGCAGTGGAACTACTACTTCGGCAGCATCGAGAAGACTTATTATACGACCTTCAACGATGCTTCATACAACAGCATCAAGAACGGCACGACCGCCCGCCTGACGGGCCATTCCGCCCGCTTCGGCCTGCAGTATGAGCAGCCGCTCGGACCGAAGCTCACCCTGGGCATCGGCGCCACGTACAACACGGCGACCAAGCTGGGCGGCACGATGGAGAGTTCCCGCTTCTCCGCCGGCAGCGCCGCTTCCGACACGCTGTACTATAAACTGGATAACCTTGGCAAGGACTCCGTCGTCAAGCTCGCCAGCGAGATGACCGTCGGCGTCAGCCTCAAGAATCCCGACCGCTGGATGGCTGAGTTCGACTACAGCCGCTCTGACTGGACGGGCTCCGGCCTGGACGGCTCGCGGGGCTTCACGGCCAGCAAATCCTTCTCCGCCACGGTGGCCGAGGCATACCGTTTCGGCTTCGAGATCATCCCGAACGCCAACGGCATCCGGTACATGAATACCGTGGCCTACAGGGTGGGCGCCTACCACAAAAATGACTACTTTTTGCTCGATGGCAAGAAAGTTGCATCTACCGGTATAACACTGGGAGTCACCCTGCCGATCTACATCGAATACCGCGGCAGATCCAATGGGGTCACGCTGGGGGTTGACATCGGACAGAGGGGCTCCGTTTCGGGATCGATGATCCGCGAGCGCTACATAAACTTCTCCATAGGAGTTAACCTCTTCGACATCTGGTTCCAAAAGATGCAATACAGGTAAGATAGAAAACAGAAAGGAAACAAATAACACGATTGCGATATGAAACAATTAACCCTTGTCATTCTGACCTTTGCCATGATGCTGGGCGGAACCCAGGTTTTCGCACAGGGCAAGTACGGTGCCGACAGCGCACAGTGCATTACCAACCTCTCCTTCTACACGGAGTATTTCAAGCAGAACAACTATGATGAGGCGCTTCCGAGCTGGCGCAAGGCCTACAAGCTCTGCCCGCCCACGGCCAGCCAGAACCTGCTGATCAACGGCGCAGCCCTGCTCCGCCGCCTGATCACCCGCAATGCCAGCAACGCCGCATACCGCGCCGCGCTCGTGGACTCCCTGATGACCATCCACGACGTCCGTGCCCAGTATTATCCGAACAACGCAGTCGCTGCCCTCAACAGCAAGGGCCAGGACCTGTTCAACTACGTCAAGAACGACCCCAAGAAGCTCTATGACGGCTTCGAGGGCATCATCGCCAACAACCAGGAGAAGGTCCGTCCGACGATCCTCCTCTTCGACCTGCAGTCCGCCATCGACCTCTTCCAGGCCGGTCAGCTCGACGCTGAGACCGTGATCAACACCTATCAGCGCAACAGCGACATCATCGAGAAGATCAACCCGACCACCGACGCCGACAAGGAGCAGGTGACCAATGTCAAGAACGACATAGGCAGCCTCTTCGCCTCCAGCAAGGTGGCCAGCTGCGAGAGCCTCGTCGAACTCTACACCCCGCGCCTCGCCGCGGATCCGGAGAACCTCCAGCTCGCCCAGAGCATCGTGAAAACGATGAGCATGACCGAGAACTGCGACAACAACGACCTCTTCCTGAATGCCGTCACCGTGATGAACAAGCTGGATCCTTCCGCCAGCAGCTCCTACTATCTGTCCCGCCTGCACAACGCCCGCGGCAATGCCAAGGAGGCGGTCTCTTATCTTGAGAGCGCCATCGCCGGCCTGGAGCCGGGTGACCCCAAGATATCCGACTGGACCTACGAGCTTGCTACCGTCTGCTTCAAGAACGGAGAGAATGCCCGCGCATTCGAGTATGCTTCCAAGGTGGCTGCCGAGAACGACGCCCTGGCCGGCAAGGCCTACTTCCTCATCGGCAACATCTGGGGTGCTACCCGCTGCGGTGGCGACGAGATCTCCCGCCGCGCCCCGTACTGGGTCGCCTGCGACTACATGAACAAGGCCAAGGCCGCCGATCCGACCCTGACCGAGGAGGCCAACCGCTACATCGGCCAGTACAGCGTCTACTTCCCGGAGACCGCAGAGGCCTTCATGTACGACATCACCCGCGGCCAGTCCTATACGGTCGTCTGCGGTGGCATGCGTGCCACGACGACGGTGCGTACCAGGTAATTTGAGAAGACACAGGAATATTTCCGATGTGCTGGCAATCACGGCAGTGGTTGCCAGCATTGTCGTTTCCTGCAGGAGCCAGATAGGGGAGGCGGACCGGCTGGACCTGGACCACACGCCCACCCAGCGGACTTATGACATGTTTGCCGTGCAGACCCGCAACGGGGCTGTCACGATGCGTCTCGAATCCGACCTGATGGAGCATTACGACACCGATACGGCCTCTTTCGACGCCTTTCCGCACGGGATTTCCGTCTATGGGTACAACGAAGAAGGCCTGCTCGAATCCGTCATCGTGGCGGACGACGCGCGGCACATCGTGCCCAAGGGGCGCGGGAAGGACGAGATCTGGGAGGCCTTCGGCAATGTGATCCTGCACAACGTGATCGAGCAGGAGACCATGGAGACGGATACGGTCTACTGGGACCAGGTCAAGCGGGAAGTCTATACCGATTGCTACGTCAAACTGTATTCCCGGCAGGGTTTCCTGCAGGGATTCGGGATGCGCTCGGACGACCATGTGCGCAACTCCATCCTGTACCGTCCGTTCGACGGTTATGGGGTCGTTGTGCAGGATACTACGGCCGTAATCATTGATTCTGTGAATTTTATTGGGCCGTTTCCAAAAAAATAACTAAATTCGCAGCCCCTTATCGGAAAATTATAAAAACACATAACAATGGCGGTACTTGAAAAAATACGCGTTAAGTTTGGCCTGCTGATTTCCATCATCATCGCACTGGCCCTACTCTCCTTTATCATCGACCCGAACACGTTGGGGTCTGCAATCAATACGATGTCCTCCAAATATGACGTCGGCCAGATTGCAGGCAAGAACATTTCCTACCAGGATTTCCAGGCTGATGTGGACCGTTACACGGCCATCAATGAGCTTCTCTCCGGCACCGTCCGCGACGAGGAGACCCAGAAGCAGATCCGCAACTCCGCTTGGCAGGAGCTTCTCGACAAATACATGTTTGTCAAGAACGCCAAGGAAGCCGGCATCACCGTCGGCGAGGATGAGATGGTCTCCCTGATGGGCGGCGATTATCCCGCCCCGGTCATTGCCCAGAACCCGCTGTTCATGGACGAGACGGGCTACTACTCCCCGGAGCGGCTCAAGGCCTTCATCTCTGAGACCAACACCGACGATTCCGGCCGTCTCCGCACGTACTGGAACTTCTTGCAGAACCAGGTTCACAACCAGCAGTTCTACGCCAAATACGGCGCCCTGTTCAACGCCAGCGGCATGGACAATGCCCAGCAGCTCGCCCAGGCCATCCAGGAAGGCAACACCACGGCCGACGTGGACTATGTCCTCGCCCTGTACCCGGTGGTTCCTGACAGCACCATCACCGTGAGCTCCGCCGAGATCCGGGACTACTACAAGAAGCACAAGGATTTCTTCAAGCAGATCGCCAACCGCGAGATCGAGTACGTGGTCTATGAGGTCATTCCTTCCGCAGACGACATCGCCGCCGCCAGCGAGGCGATGACCGAGGCCTACGAGGAGTTCGCCACCACCGACAACATGCGCTCCTTCCTGTCCAAGAATTCCGACCAGGCGCTCAGCACCTACTGGTACAAGGACGGCGAGCTCAGCACCATCAACCGCGAGATCAACGACCAGATCTTCGCCGGCAACAAGGTCACGCAGATCGTCACCGCCGGCAACGCCTTCTTTGCAGCCCGCGAGATGGATAGCCGGATGATTCCGGATTCCGCCTTCGTCAAGCACATCCTCCTGCAGGGTGACAACGCCGCCCATACGGCCGACAGCCTCGCGAACGTGCTCAAGAAGGGCGGCAACTTCGCCAACCTCGTCGCTTCTTACTCCGCCGACCAGGCTTCTGCCGCCGACGGCGAACTGGGCAGCATCGGCTGGATGACCCAGACCTACATGATCCCGGGATTCGAAGGTGTCTTCGAGGCCAAGGTGGGCGAGCCGTTCGTGCTCAACACCCAGTACGGCACCCACGTCGTGGTCGTGAGCAAGCAGACCAAGCCGGTGGCCAAGAAGCAGGTCGCCATCCTCGAGAAGAACGCCCTGGCCAGCAAGGAGACCTTCAACAACTACTACTCCCAGGCCAACACCTTCGCCACCCTCGCCGGCGGCACCTACGAGGGCTACAAGCGTGCGCTTGACTCCACCAAGGTCTATTCCCACCCGGCCACCATCACCGAGGCCACGGCCAACTACGGCGCCATCGACAACGCCAAGGAAGTGACCCGCTGGGCGTTCGACGCCAAGGTCGGCAAGGCTTCCAACATCATCACCGTCGGCAACAACTTCTTCTTCGTCGTGGCCCTCAAGGAGGCCAACAAGGAGGGTTACGCCCCGGTTGAGAAGGTCGCTTCCCAGATCCAGGACCGCCTCTACTCCGAGAAGATGCAGCAGGTCAAGACCCAGCAGGTCGCTGAGAAGATCGCCGGCTGCACGACCATCGAAGAGGTGGCCGAGCGCCTCGGCGTGCAGGTTGAGCATCGCGACGCCCTGTCGCTCGGCTCTACCGGCGTCGAGCCCGCCCTGATCGGCGCTGTTGCCGCAGCGAAGGAAGGCACAATCTTCGGCCCTGTGGCCGGCATGATGGGTTCCTATATCGTCAGCGTGAGCAACCGCGAGACCGGTTCCTTCTACACCGAGGACGACGCCAAGAACCTGGCAGCCCAGAAGGCCCAGTACCTCTCCCAGATGATCCTCGCCGTGATGCAGGACTACGACAACGTCAAGGATAACCGCGAGAGATTCTTCTAGTTGATCGTCATTCCGGGCCTGACCCGGAACCTCAAGAAGCAACCGGCCTCCACATCATCGGAGGCCGGTTGCTTCTTGTATGCAGACTTCTCAAAGATAGGTACTTATTTGTTCAATTCCCTCCGGGCAGGACCGCGGATTTGCTTTTTCGACGGACAATTGTTAGCTTTGGTTAGAAACTATGCGCCAATCGATATGAAACGTTTTCTCTGTATTTTCCTCCTTCTTGCCTCCGCGTGGGCCGCAAGCGCCCAGCAGACCGAGACGCTCTACCTTTCCGGCAAGGGGCCGGACGACGCCGTGCAGTGGGATTTCTGGGTCTCCGACGGGATGAACGCCCGCAAGTGGAGCAAGATCGAAGTCCCCTCCTGCTGGGAGCAGCAGGGCTTCGGAGGCTACACCTACGGCCGCTACTACATCTACGAACGCGACTCCGAGAAGGCCTGGGCCGACTACCGTGAGCATGCCTTCACCGAAGAATACGGCATCTACCGGCGTCGCTTCGACGTGCCCCGCTCCTGGAGCGGCAAGCAGGTCCGGATCGTCTTCGAGGGTGTGATGACCGACGCCGAAGTCAAGGTCAACGGCGTCAAGGCGGGAGCCGTCCACCAGGGCAGTTTCTACCGCTTCTCCTACGACATCAGCAAACTCGTCCGATACGGTCGGGAGAACCAGATCGAGGTGACGGTGCACAAGCAGTCGGCCGACGCGTCGGTCAACGCCGCGGAGCGCCGGGCCGACTGGTGGCTCTTCGGCGGCATCTACCGGCCCGTGTACCTGGAAGCCCGCCCGCAGCAGCACATCGACCGCGTGGCGGTCGATGCGCGCGGCGACGGCGCCCTGCGCACGGACCTCTTCCTCGCCGGCCTGTCCGGCTCGGAAAAGGTCGAACTGAGCCTGGAAGAACTCCCTTCCGGGAGGGCCGTCGGCTCCAAGGTGTTCGCGCTGGACGGCACCGAGACCCAGACCCTCAACTCCAACTGGCCGGTGAAGCCCTGGGATCCGGAGCACCCCAACCGCTACCGGCTGCAGCTGCGCCTCCTCTCCAAGGACGGCAGGCTCCTCCACCAGACCGAGGAGCGCATCGGCTTCCGGACCGTGGAATTCCGCCCGCAGAACGGCATCTACCTCAACGGCGTCAAGCTCCTCGTGAAGGGCACCAACCGCCACTGCTTCGACTCCCGCACCGGCCGGACCCTCAGCAAGGAGATGAGCCTCAGGGACGCCAAGCTCATCAAGGCCATGAACATGAACGCCGTCCGCTCGCACTACCCTCCGGACACCCATTTCCTGGAGGCCTGCGACTCGCTGGGCCTGCTGTACCTCGACGAGCTGGCCGGCTGGCAGAACTCCTACAGCGACGAGGTGGCCGCCCGGCTGCTGCCGGAGATGATCGCCCGGGACGTCAACCACCCGTGCGTCTTCCTTTGGAGCAACGGCAACGAAGGCGGCTGGAACACCTCCATCGACAAGGACTTCGCCAAATATGACCCCCAGAAACGCCACGTGATCCACCCTTGGGCCGATTTCGACGGCCTGGACACCCGCCACTACCCGAACGCGGCCGACAACACCTACCGCCAGGAGCGGGGACAGAAGGTCTTCATGCCGACGGAGTTCCTGCACGGTCTCTATGACCGCGGCCACGGCGCCGGCCTGGACGGCCTGTGGGAGAAATTCAAGCGCAGCCCCCTCTTCGCGGGCGGCTTCCTGTGGGCCTATGTCGACGAGGCGCTGCTGCGCACCGACACCGGCAAGCTGGACACCTACGGTCCCAACGCGCCGGACGGCATCGTCAGCGCGGACCGGCAGCCGGAAGGGAGCTTCTACACGGTTCGCGAAGTATGGTCGCCCGTGCAGGTGAAACCCTTCGTGGCGGACGCCTCCTTTACCTGTAAATTCCTGGTTGAGAACGATTTCCAGTTCTCTCTGCTCACGGAGGCCCGCATGCGCTGGAAGATCCTGAGCCTGCCGCCTGCCGGCTCGGCACAGGGCCCTACCGTCCTCGAGGCCGGAAACGTGCGCCTGCCCTCCATCGGCCCGGGCGAGACCGGCCTGGCGCACTTCGAGCAGTCCGCCCTCTACTGGCACGGCGATATCCTCGCGCTCGAAGCCTTCAACGCCGCGGGCGATACCCTCTGCACCTGGACCTTCCCGATCCGGAACACGGCGCAGTACTACGCCGAGCACGCTCCGGCCCGCGCCAACGCCGGCCGGGCCTCCGTGTCCACGGCGGCGGACGGCTCGTACGAGCTCTCCGCCGCGGGTGCGACCGCCCGGATCAGCCCCAAGGACGGCACGCTGACCGAGCTGCGCCGGGACGGCAAGGCTTTGCCCCTGCGCAACGGCCCCGTCCCCGTGGGCATGCAGATGCGCCTCCGCTCCGCCGACATGCGCATGCAGGGCGACACGGCCGTGCTCGCCATGAAATTCGACGGCGCTGCCGATTCGCTCTTCTGGAAGATGACCCCGGACGGGCGCCTGGGCCTGGACGCGCTGGTGCTCAACTACCGGACGGACAACCAGTTCCAGGGCAGCTACATCGACCGGGAAGTGCGCAATCTCGGCTTCTCCTTCGACTTCCCGGAGGAGGAACTCTCCGGGATCCGCTACCTGGGCCGGGGCCCGTACCGCGTCTGGAAGAACCGCCTCAAGGGACCGACCTTCAACATCTGGGAGAAGACCAAGAACAACACCGTGACGGGCGAATACTATGAGCCGCTCGTCTATCCCGAGTTCAAGGGCTATTTTGCCGACCTTTACTGGGCGACGCTGCTCTCGGAGAACGCCCGCCCCGTGACGGTCCATTCCGAGACGGACGGCCTGTTCCTGCGCGTCCTCACTCCCGAGGAGCCGCGTGACAAAGAGGGGCGCGGCAACTCCTGGCCCGCCTTCCCGGACGGCGACATCTCCTTCCTGCTGGACATCCCGGCCGTCAACTCCCAGGGCACGGACGGCGGCAGCGCTTCCGTCAAGATGAACAAGGGAGACGAAGGCTACCACATCCGCCTCTGGTTCGAATTCTGATCCCCAGGTTTATTCCTGCCGTCATGCCCGACCGGGACCCTTGTCATGCCCGACCTTGCCCTGATGTCATGCCCGACCTTGCCCTGATGTCATGCCCGACCCCGATCGGGCATCTCTTGCCGCCCAACCCCAGCGGTGGACCAGGTCCACCCGGCAAAGACCATTAACCGAGTCAACCGAAATCAGGAAAAGGCTCTCCGGGGTGCGTCAGAGCTCGATTTGCGCCCCAAAGCCCATCTAAACCCCTGTTCGGGTGCGCCAGGGGCTTTCAGAAGAAGCGCAGGCGTCCCGGGAGGATGCGGGAAGAAACAAGAATCTGTATCCCAAATCTGCTGAAAGATCCGAACGAAAGCAAAAGATGACTATATTTGCGAAGATGGGCCTGTTGTTTTATATGCTGAAAGCCGCCGTGCTGCTGGCGCTGTTGTACGCCGGCTGGCGGGTGCTGCTGGCGCGGGAGACGTTCCACCGGCTGGGCCGGTGCGTGCTCGCGGGCGGAGCGCTGCTCTGCTGCGCGCTGCCCGCCTGCGTGCTCACGCTCCACCGGACCGTGGCCGTGGAGCCGCGTCCGGCGGCCCTCCCGGCCCTGGAATCCGGCGTGCAGGACACGCTGGAGCAGGTGTC
>JAEEGK010004027.1_pt1 | contig 36248 bp, 37 predicted proteins | sample 8958771 | NCBI WGS metagenome assembly JAEEGK01 (sample SAMN16246547, study PRJNA631951) | gut metagenome | biome: gut microbiome; feature: rumen; material: SC-attached | host: Bos | place: Iran: Karaj | collected 2018-10 | reverse complement strand
GTTACCATGAAGGATATTGTGGAAGCCTGCGATATCAGTCGTGGCGGTCTTTATATTTATTTTGACAGTACAGAGGCGGTGTTCCTTGAATGCCTTAACGCTTCCGACGAAGGAAGCAATGACCTCTTAAACGGTCACAGTGCAGGCGACGCGCTTGCCATATTCCTTAACGAACTTAAGAAAGAAATACTCAATAAGGATAATGATTTGTCTGTGGCAGTTTATGAATATCTGTTCCTTAAGTACGCAGACGGTGAGAATGCCGATGCTCTTAAGAATCATTACGCGGCTAAGGTCGATACCCTTACCAAAATTTTGGAAGAGGGTAGCGACAGCGGAGAGCTTTACTGTGAAGACTGCGCCCTTACTGCGCGCAATATAATGTATACCCTTGAAGGCCTCAAGGTTGCTGCCCATACCTTCGGTGTTACCGAGAAGGAAGTGGAGCAGAATCTTTTGTACATCTTAAGCGGCCTTATTGTGGAAGAATAACCGGGATGAGGCGAGCAGCCTCATCCTTTTAAATATTTATTTATTAACAAAGGAGAGCATTTGTAAACATGGGAAACGTTAGACGAATTTATGTCGAGAAGAAGGAGCCCTTTGCGGTTAAGGCAAGAGAGCTTGAGGAAGAGATTTCCGGTTTCCTGGGGATTAAAAGCGTTACGGGGGTACGTGTATTAATTCGTTACGATGTTGAAGGTGTGTCGGATGAGACGTTTGAGAGAGCGTGCAAGACTATCTTTTCCGAGCCGCCGGTTGACGAGATTTTCTTTGAGAATGTGTCTTTTGGTGCAGGTGACAGAGTATTCAGCGTTGAGTTCCTGCCCGGTCAGTTCGACCAGAGAGCTGACTCCGCGGTTCAGTGTATAGGCTTCCTTAACGAGAACGAGAAGCCTGTTATTAAGACTGCGGTTACTTATGTTCTTTCGGGCAATATTACGGATGATGAGTTTGAGCGCATTAAGGCTAACTGCATCAACCCTGTGGATTCAAGAGAGACAGGTCTTGAAAAGCCCGAGACTCTTATCACCGAGTTTAGCGAGCCTGCCGACGTTATCGTATTCGACGGCTTCAAGGATATGGCCGAGGACAAGCTTAAAGAGCTTTACAAGTCACTTAACCTCGCCATGACCTTCAAGGACTTTTTACATATTCAGAACTACTTCAAGAAAGAAGAAGACAGAGACCCTTCCATGACCGAGATTCGCGTTCTCGATACTTACTGGTCGGATCACTGCAGACATACCACTTTCTCGACTGAGCTTAAGAACGTAACCTTCGAAGACGGTTACTACAAGACTCCCATCGAGACCACCTACCAGAGCTACCTTGACACCAGAGAAGAGATTTTCAAGGGCAGAGACGACAAGTTCGTATGCCTTATGGACCTCGCTCTCATGGCTATGCGTAAATTGAAAAAAGAAGGCAAGCTTCAGGACCAGGAAGAAACCGACGAGATTAACGCATGCTCCATAGTGGTACCTGTTGAAGTTAACGGTGTTACCGAGGAGTGGCTCGTAAGCTTTAAGAACGAGACCCACAACCACCCTACCGAGATTGAGCCTTTCGGTGGTGCGGCTACCTGTCTCGGCGGCGCTATCAGAGATCCGTTGTCAGGTCGTTCCTACGTATATCAGGCTATGCGTGTGACCGGTGCGGCAGACCCCACCGTTCCCGTAAGCGAGACTTTAAAAGGCAAGCTCTCCCAGAAGAAGCTTGTTAAAGGTGCAGCCGCAGGTTACTCCTCATACGGTAACCAGATTGGTCTTGCAACCGGCTATGTTAAAGAGATTTATCATCCCAATTACGTTGCGAAGAGAATGGAAATCGGTGCCGTTATGGGTGCCGCTCCCAGAAGCAACGTAATAAGAGAAACTTCCGATCCCGGAGACATCATCATCCTTCTCGGCGGCCGTACAGGTCGTGACGGTTGCGGCGGTGCTACCGGTTCATCGAAGGTTCATACAGAAGCTTCCCTTGAGACCTGCGGTGCAGAAGTTCAGAAGGGTAACGCTCCTACCGAACGTAAGATTCAGCGTCTTTTCAGACGTCCCGAAGTTACCAGACTTATCAAGAAGTGTAATGACTTTGGTGCCGGCGGTGTATCCGTTGCCATCGGTGAGCTTGCAGACGGCTTGAAAGTTAACCTTGACCTCGTTCCCAAGAAATACGCAGGCTTAGACGGAACCGAACTTGCCATCTCCGAATCTCAGGAGCGTATGGCAGTAGTAGTAGACCCCAAGGATGCGGACACTTTCCTTGATTATGCTCGTGAAGAGAACCTCGAGGCAGTTAAGGTAGCAGAGGTTACCAAGGAGCCCCGTCTCGTTCTTTCCTGGAGAGGCAAAGAAATCGTTAACTTATCGAGAGCATTCCTCGACACCAACGGCGCTCATCAGGAGACCAGCGTTTACGTCGAGATGCCCGATGAAAAGAACAATTACTTTAAGAAGATTGTAATAGACAAAGTTGACGCGGCAGTTAAAAAGGAGAGCATGAGCGAAGCTTTGAAGGCTTCCCTTTCCGACCTTAACGAATGCTCACAGAAGGGTCTTGTAGAGACCTTCGACGCATCCATCGGTGCGGGTTCCGTACTCATGCCTTACGGCGGTAAGACTCAGCTCACCGAGACCCAGACCATGATTGCGAAGCTTCCCGTACTTGAGGGTAACTGCGATACCGTAACCATGATGAGCTACGGCTTCGATCCTTACCTTTCAAGCTGGTCACCTTACCACGGTGCCGTTTACGCAGTACTTTCATCCATGTCCAAGATCGTTGCTTCCGGCGGTGATTACAAGAAGATTAGATTCACCTTCCAGGAGTACTTTAGACGTATGACAGAGGATCCCAAGCGCTGGAGCCAGCCTTTTGCCGCACTCCTCGGTGCTTACGATGCTCAGATAGGCTTCGGCCTTCCTTCCATCGGCGGTAAGGACTCGATGTCCGGAACCTTTAACGAGATTGACGTTCCTCCCACATTGGTTTCTTTTGCTGTAGACGTGGCCAAAGAACGCAACGTAGTAACGCCCGAGCTTAAGAAAGCCGGCGACAGACTTATTTACTTCCCGATTGAGCATGACGAATACGACATGCCCGATTACGAGAGCACCATGGCTATGTTTGAATTCGTAGGCAAGCTTGCTTCCGAAGGTAAGATTAAGGCTGCTTACACCACAGATTCAAACGGTGTTGCCGTAGCCGCTGCCAAGATGGCTTTCGGTAACGGTTTGGGAGTTTCATTCAATGCAGATGTTGAGCTTGACGAGCTCTTCGATAACGCTCTCGGCGGAATCCTTGCCGAGGTAAGCTCACTTCCCGAGTCTGAGGAGGTTGAGTTTGTATATGTAGGTAAGGTTAACGATACGGCTTCTTTTACCTACAAGGACGAGACACTCGCTCTTGCAGATGCGCTTGAGTGCTGGAAGAAACCTCTTGAGAAGGTATTCCCCACCAAGGCTTACAAGGGTACCGAAGCTCTTGAAGACAAGATTTACAAGGCTGACAGCGTATACGTATGCAAGCACAAGGTTGCGAAGCCTACGGTATTCATTCCCGTATTCCCCGGCACCAACTGCGAATATGATTCGAAGAAGGCATTTGAAAGAGCCGGCGCCAACACTATTGTCAAAGTATTTAAGAACTTAAATCCCGAGGACATCAGAGATTCCGTTGCCGAGTTTGAAAGTGCAATCGCTCAGGCACAGATCATCATGTTCCCCGGCGGATTCTCCGCAGGTGACGAGCCCGACGGAAGTGCCAAGTTCTTTGCTACCGCTTTCAGAAACGAGAAGCTTAAAGAGGCTGTTATGAAGCTCTTGAATGAGCGTGACGGCTTAGCGCTCGGTATCTGTAACGGTTTCCAGGCACTTATCAAGTTAGGCCTTGTTCCTTACGGCGAGATTATAGACGCTCAGGGCGCAGATTCGCCCACACTTACATACAACACCATCAACCGCCACATCTCCAAGATGGTTTACACGAAGGTTGTTTCCAACAAGTCCCCTTGGCTTCAGGGCGCGACTCTCGGTGCTACCTACTGTAACCCCGCATCTCACGGAGAAGGCCGTTTCGTAGCATCACAGGAGTGGATTGACAAGCTCTTCGCTAACGGTCAGGTGGCTACCAGATATGCCGATCCCGAAGGCAACATCTCAATGGACGAGGAATACAACATCAACGGTTCCTACGCATCCATCGAAGGTATCACTTCCGCAGACGGCAGAGCTTTCGGTAAGATGGCTCATTCGGAGAGAAGAGGACAGTCCGTTGCCGTTAACATCTACGGCGAGCAGGACATGAAGATCTTCGAGTCCGGTGTTAACTACTTTAAGTAAGATTTTTAAACGGGCGTGCATTTTTTGCACGCCTGTGCTATATTTATTCCCATGAATCAGATAAACTTTCAAAAGAAGATGGACGAAATCCTTGCATGCGAGGACACCCGCGCCAAGAATCTTCTGCTTCAGTGTTGCTGCGCTCCCTGCTCGAGCCATTGTCTGACGGTACTTGAGGATAAGATAAGCATTACCGCTTATTACTACAATCCCAACATCACCGACAGAACCGAGCACGATAAGCGCGCCGAGGAGCTTAAGAGACTGGTGGGTATCCTTAACAGCGAGTTTCCCGGTGCCGACATCGAATATGCGGAAGGCCCCTTTGAACCCGAAAAGTTCTTCGAAGCTGCCCGCGGACTCGAACAGGAACCGGAGCGCGGAGCCCGCTGCGCCAAGTGCTTTGAGTTAAGATTACGCGAGACTGCCCGTAAGGCCAAGGCCGAGGGCTATGATTATTTTGCCACCACCTTAACTTTAAGCCCCCTTAAGGATGCCCGTTTAATTAATGAAATAGGAGAGCGTATAGCGCGTGAAGAAGGCGTTTCATGGCTGTGCTCCGACTTTAAAAAGAAGGAAGGCTTTAAGCATTCCGTTGAATTAAGCGACAAATACGGACTCTACCGCCAGGACTACTGTGGCTGTCCGTTTTCGAAAAGAGGAAATTAATTATGAAAAAAATACTTGAACTTATATCAGAAGAGGTCATGTCTGCTTTTGAAAAGGCAGGTTATGACAAGGCAGCAGGTAAGGTAAGCGTATCTAACCGCCCCGACCTCTGCGAATACCAGTGTAACGACGCCATGGCTCTTGCCAAGGCTTTAAAGACAGCACCTATTAACATCGCCAATGCTGTAGCCGAGAACCTCAAGGACAGCAAGGTATTCTCCGAAGTTAATGCTGTTATGCCCGGATTTATTAACTTAAACATTAATCCCGACTTTCTTTCGCAGTACGTGGCTAAGATGAGCGAGGATGACAAGTTCGGCTTTGAGCCTGCAGCTCATCCCCTTAAGATTATGCTCGATTACGGCGGACCCAACGTAGCCAAGGCACTTCACGTAGGTCACTTGCGTTCCGGCGTTATCGGTGATGCAATCAACCGTATCTGTAAGTACATGGGTCACGAGACCATCAGCGACATTCACTTGGGCGACTGGGGTACTCCCATGGGTCTTATTATGCACGAGCTTTCTTTGCGCAAGCCCGATTTACCTTATTTTGACGACGCTTACACAGGAGAGTATCCTTCGGAGCCTCCTTTTACCGTAGCAGACCTTGAGGAGATTTATCCCACAGCTTCCAAGAAGTCCAAAGAAGACGACGAGTACAAGGCGAAAGCTCAGGAAGCTACTTACAAGCTTCAGTCCGGCGTTCGCGGATACCGCGCACTCTGGAACCATATCATTAATGTTTCCGTAACCGACATGCGTCGTATTTACGACAATCTCGGTGTACACTTCGACCTTTGGAACGGTGAATCTTCCGTGCACGACGTAATTCCCGGCATGGTTCAGTATATGAAGGACGGCGGCTACGCTTACATCAGCGAAGGCGCTCTTGTGGTTGACGTTAAGGAAGACACAGACACCAAGGAAATGCCTCCCTGCATTATCCTTAAGTCCGATGGAGCATCTCTCTATAACACCACCGACCTTGCTACCATCATGGCAAGGAAGGAAAAATACAATCCCGATCGCTTCATCTACCTTACCGACAAGCGTCAGGACTTATACTTTGAGCAGGTATTCCGCTGCGCTCACAAGACCAAGCTCGTAGACGAAGATACCAACCTTGCCCACGTAGGCTTCGGTACCATGAACGGTAAGGACGGCAAGCCCTTCAAGACCCGTGACGGCGGCGTTATGCGCCTTGAAACCCTCATGAACGATATTAACGAGGCTACCTATGCCAAGATCAAAGAAAACAGGGATATGAGCGAAGAAGACGCTAAGCGCATTTCTCAGATAGTAGGCCGCGCTGCACTTCGTTACGGTGATTTATCCAATATTCCTTCCAAGGATTATATTTTTGATATGGACCGCTTTATTTCCTTTGAAGGCAACTCAGGTCCTTACATTTTGTACACTATCGTTCGTATTAAGTCTATTCTGGAAAAGTTCGTTCAGTCAGGCAAGAAGGTCGAAGACTGTAAGATTGCCGGCATCGACAACGCTTCCGAGAAAGAACTTATGAAGGAACTTACTTACTTCTCACAGACAGTGGAAGCTGCCTATGAGGAACTTGCGCCCAGCAAGATTTGTACATTCATCTACGATCTTGCCAACGCTTTCAACTCTTTCTATCACGAGACCAAGATTTTGTCCGAGGAAGATTCTAAGAAGCAGGGCTCATACATTGCACTTATCAATCTTACAAAGAAGGTGCTGGAGACATGCATAGGCATGCTCGGCTTTGAAGCACCCGAAAGGATGTAAATGAGAATAGGACACGGTTACGATGTTCACAAGCTTACGGAAGGCCGTAAGCTCATTATAGGCGGCGTGGATATCCCTTACGAGAAGGGACTCCTCGGACACTCCGATGCGGATGTCCTTACCCACGCCGTTATGGATGCGCTTCTCGGCGCTGCCGCTCTTGGCGATATCGGGCTTCACTTCCCCGATACCGACGAGCGCTACAAAGGCGCCGACAGCATCAAGCTCCTCGAGCATGTGGGCGATTTGCTCCAGGAGAAGCTCTACTATGTCGAGAATATAGATGCCACGATTCTCGCCCAGGCGCCCAAGATGCGCCCCCATATCGATGCCATGCGAGAGAACATTGCAAAGGCTCTTAAGATCGAGGTATCCTGCGTTAACGTTAAGGCCACTACCGAGGAGGGACTGGGCTTTACAGGGGCGGGGGAAGGCATCGCGGCACATGCTGTTTGCCTGCTCGGATCGTACAAAGATATGCAGTCTCCGGGCCTTGGTTGTGCGGGTTGTCAGGGGTGCGCAAGGTTCTCGTAATGCGCTGTTTTGGGGCTGTGAAATTTTCCGCATTTTTTTGAAAATTATGCTTGACATTCAAGCACTGCTTTTGTATACTAATCAAGTCGGTTGAGACACGGGGTCTTAGCTCAGCTGGGAGAGCATCTGCCTTACAAGCAGAGGGTCATAGGTTCGAGCCCTATAGGCCCCACTTATTCGACTTAAATGAATATGGCGAGATAGCTCAGTTGGCTAGAGCATGCGGTTCATACCCGCAGTGTCGAGGGTTCGAATCCCCCTCTCGCTATTTAAATACCGGGGTGTGGCTCAGGTGGTAGAGCGCCACGTTAGGGACGTGGAGGCCGCAAGTTCAAGTCTTGTCACTCCGATTTAAGCAGAAGCCTTTAGATATAAGGTTTCTGCTTTTTTCTTTTTCCGAGATACGTCTGAAAATCTAAGCGTTCCCCCAAATGTTCTCAAAAATACTTTCCCCCAATTATTAAGATTGTTTAAGAATTATCGTAGTTTGTTGACTTTAAGCCTGCTAAATGTGAATATTGTATTGTAAATAATATGAGGGGGTACAGTTATGGTCAGAAAGAAAATAGCATTACATAAACGTCTGTTATGCACATTTGTCATAAGCACCATGCTTTTGGCAGGTTGCGGTAAAGACGTAAGTGAATCCGTAGAAAGCACACTGACAGAAAGTATTGTCGAAGAATCAAAAGAAGCAGTAAGCAAAGAGGAAAACTCTGTTGAGACTTCTGCAGAGTCTGATGCAGAGGAGGAAGCTCCGGTAGAAATAAACATAGAAGCACACTATCCTCCGGTGGAAGACTCTGCGCTTAAAGATGAAATTTTGTCGGATTACGAAGAAGCTTATCAATATTGGTGGTGGTTCTCGGGTACAGCTCCCATGAACAGTGATTACGTCAAGGAAGAAGAAAACTGTAATTATTATGCCTTCGATTACCCGGGTATTACTACGTTGGACGAGTTTAAAAAGTTTCTTAAAACACGCTTTACCGACGAAATTATCGAATCTAAGCTTGAGGGTGATTTCTTTAAGGAATACGATGGCAGACTTTACGTTTTGGATGCTGCCCGCGGCTCCGACATAAGCATAGATCATGTTGATTATGAAGTTTATTATGATAATGACAAAAATGAAGGCGAAATCGCTGCTTTAATCTACAGACAAGACTTTGATGATAAAACCGGAGAAACTTATCTTACGGGAGTAGTAGACGTAGAGTATATACGGTTTACCATGGAAGATGACGGCGCGGTGTTTAACACATTCCCGACGATTTGGTAGGAATAAGACTTACAAAAAGCTCTTGAAGACAAAACGTTTTCAAGGGCTTTTATTCTTAGAAACAATACTACCTTAAAGGTATTGAATATTCTCCGTTAATGTACATGCTGTCACCGGACCAGGTTTCTGTGTTTTTTTTCTTTTTACCTTCAGAGTCGGTATAAAACTTGTAGTATTTATCACCATTCGAAATACGATCGCGTGAGATAAACAGAAGGTATTGATAATCGACTACGGCTTTAATATTCAGGGTATTATTATCTAAAGAGTACTCAAACCCATAGTTGCCATATGGGCTGCGAAGAATAACACCGTCGGCCAAATCATAGTATGAATATTCGATATCAGTCCAGACGGTGGAAGGTAAATGGAAATGATAATCTCCCAGAAAGCTTTTGGGGTCGGCAGTTTTTCGTGTTTCGAAATGCTTAATTTCCATATTCACGTATTGGGTAGGATAGAAATCTTCCCATATACTATGGACTTTTTCTACCGAAACTTTTTTACTCGCGGGACCGTAATAATACAAAACGATGGTAATATTTAAAGGTGACACATCGGAAGCGGTGAGGTATTCATCAAAATTATCGGGGGTTACGAAGGTCGGGAACATCAATCCGCCACTATACCTGGGATTGTGCTCGCCGGGAGTTGAGTCATAAAAGGAGAAAAAGTTTACATCGTATTCGCAGCCGGAAAACAGGTCAAGGTCGTCAATGCCGCCTAAGATTTTTCCTTTAAACAATTCCTCAAATTCTTTTTGGTAATAGTTGGTATAGGTAACAGGTTCCGACGGATAAGTATCGACAGATGCCTTGTACTTGATACCTTTAATTTCAAATTCGTATTCTGCCATGCGGGAATGGCCCACAAAGCCTTCAGACAAATAATCTTTGCCGGAAGTGAAGCCGTATGCGGAAGAAAGAACTTCTTCAATTATCGGGTCCGATTTAGCCAGAATTTCTCTAATTTCGCTCTCACCGGGAGCGTCATTACAACCGGTAAAAACAAGTGATGCAAGTAAACTCACAATACATATGAGTGATAAAACATGTCTTTTTTGTCCCATATACATATTCTCCCCATAAAGTCCTATAACTATAGCCACTTTTAACATATCAAAAATACTTTTTGTTAACAAGTAGCAAGGTTTATATTTCAAGGCAAAAGAAAGCCCGCAGGCAACTAAACCCGCGGGCGCATTTGTAAGTGATAAAGCAAAACCGTTATTATTTGTGTAAGAAGTTCATAATCACCAGAATCCATATATGCACAGGATAAATCACATAGAACAGATACTTGCTGAATGCTGTATTCTTACCACGTTTGCCGTTATACAAAAGTATAAAGGGAATTACCAGAATCATGCCCCACTCGTTGTCAAAGCACAAATGGCTGTACAGCGAACAAGCGCCCGTAAACGTGACAAGTGTATGCGCCAGCAAAAGAAGGCCAAAAACACCTATTCCGACACACTGCAAAGCCTTCTTTTCGTGGAAGAACCACATGATTACCGCTATAGGCAGCATGTATATTCCACCTTCCGCCAAAAGACACAAAAATGCGACGATGACTGCGATAAGAATGCTCCTGCCTATATTTTGGCGTTGCTTTATATTTTCAAGGCACCATACCAGAGCAAACAAAAGCGCGAGAGTCATGAATATATTGTTGGGGCCGGTCAACCCAAAGTAACTGTATCTGCCTGTGCCAGGGTTAACATTGTGGAAATATAGATTGATGGCTACATTTCCGGCAAGCATTATCAACGCCGCCACAGAGAGCCTCAAAAGGTACTTGGCACGGCTTCTGGTGTGGTAGAAGCCTTCTATCATCAGGTACAGAAACAACGGTGAAACAAATCTTGTGACCAAAGAAATCCATTGCGGCATGCTTCCATATAGCCACAGATGTGAGTGAATGTGATCTAATATCATAAATAGCAGAGCTATTATCTTAAGTTTGTATGCATCGAGTCCTTTTTCCATGTCTGCCTCCTTTTGTGAACACTTTTTCTTTTACATTAAAATGCTACATTTCAAATCTAAAAACCCGACACACAAATTTCTATAGATGTTCTAAAGATGCTCGAAAGGTTATAAAAAGGCACAAAAAAGGGGAACCCTAAAGGATTCCCCGTAATTATACTTCAATCGCTTACCGTGCAAAGAATGCGACACCGACCGCGCCGGGGCCCACATGGGTCCCGATGACGCAGCCGATACCGGTGATGTATTCCGGGTTGTATGGGTCTACACCACTTGGAAGAAGATGAAGTGAATCAGCAATGTATTTGTCTAAAAGTGTACGATCCGTACCGCTGTACACGAAGCGAAAGGCGCGGGAAAAGTCGATTCCGCCGGAGGCGCTTATAAGCTCCACGAGCTTGTTGTGAATGTTCTTGGAGCCGCGAGCCTTGCCGAGGAGGGCAACTTCGCCGTCATATATAGTGATGACCGGCTTGATACCCAGTAGGGAGCCTGCCAGGGCGGTGGCGGAGTTAATTCTTCCGCCCTTCTTCAGGTATTCAAGAGTATCAAGCATGGCCACCAGCTTAACTTTTTTAATGTCGCCGGAGAGACTTTCAATTATTTCATCCACCGACTTCCCTTCGTCGCGAAGCCTTACAGCCTCTAAGACAAAGAGCATTTCAGCCACGCACACGTTAAGTGTGTCGAAGACTTTTACGCGACCGTCATACTCACTTGCCGCCAGACATGCGCTTTGGTAACAGCCGGAGAGACGGGAGGAGAGAGTAAGTATCAATGCCTCATCATCCGGTCCCATAGCTTCTTTCAGCGCCTCCTCATAATCGTAAGGAGAAATCTGGCTCGTAGTGGGGAGAGTGTCGCTTTCTATCAATTTTTCAAAGAACTCGTTGTTGGTAATGTCTATCTTATCAAGGTAATCTTTATCACCGAAATGCACCTTCATGGGAAGCAGGGTGACATTTAACTTCGTGGCTTCCTCGGGCGTAAGATCAGAAGCCGAATCCACCAAAATCTTTAAACTCATGTACTAAATAATCCTTTTTTATTCTGTATACACGTGTTAGTATATTCACAAAAAGAAAAAGAAACAATATGCAATATTGAACGCAAATGTTATTTATTTGAAAATATGGATTAAAGTGTTGATAAAATAACATTTCTGTGGCAATATGTTTAATAGCAAATCGCAAAAGGAGTATAAAATGGACTCAAGAATAAGATATACCAAGTTTAGAATAAAAGTAGCTTTTTTTGAACTCTTAAAGAACTGCCCCGTGGATAAGATGACGGTCAAGGGGATATGCGACATTGCCATGGTCAATCGCGCCACCTTCTACAAGTATTACGACAGTGCGGCAGACCTTATGAACAAGATAGAAGAGGAGATGTTAGACAGTCTCGAGGAACAGCTTAAGAAAGTCGACCTTACCAATCACAGAGCGAATTTCACGATTATCTTAAAGGACGTATACGATAACGCGACCAATTATGAGATGCTTTTTGAAAAGAGCGGAGACGGTCGCTTCAGAGACAGATTCTTTAATCTGTTTTACAAGAGAAACATGGAATTAATCGAGATGTATTTCCCGAATCTCCCCTACCCCGATAAGCGCAGGCTTTATTACTTCATCGCCGAGGGATTAATCGGTATCATGAAGACCTGGATGGCGGAAGGCTGTAAGGATCCCATCGATGAAGTGGTAGGCTTCATGGTAGCCCTCATCGATACCATTAACAAAAACTTCAAAGGACAATAACAAAAACTCCGTAAGCTTTAACGGCCTGCGGAGTTTTCTTTGACTAAGATAACTATTTGTCCTGCTTAATCAGCTCGCGAATAGCCTCGACAGCCACTTCAATGGCACCTTCGGTATCGTGAACCTGCTTGTTGGGAAGGCCTTTCTTGGCACGTTCCTGATTGGCTACTACAAGGAAGCAGGAGCCTACGCGGACTCTTAAGAAGCTTCCTGCGATAAATAATGCAGCAGACTCCATCTCGGACGCAAGACAGCCCATTTTAAGCCATGCCTGCCACTTATTCTCAAGCTCGTAGCTTACAGGCATAATCTCGGGCTCATGCTGGCCAAAGAAAGAATCCTTACACTGCACAACACCCACATGATGCTTGAAACCAAGCTTCTTAGCTGCATTGGAAAGAGCGGTTGTAACGTTAAAATCGGGAACTGCGGGATACTCTATAGGAGCGAACTCGCGGCTGGTGCCTTCCATTCTGACAGCACCGGTAGCGATTACAACATCGCCGCCTTCAACATCTTCCTGCATGCCGCCGCAGGTACCTACGCGGATAAAGGTCTTGGCGCCTGCTTTGCTTAATTCATCGATAGCGATGGCTGCGCTGGGACCGCCGATACCCGTTGAAGTAACAGACACCTTAACACCGTCAAGGGTACCCGTATAAGTCACATATTCTCTTGAATCGGCAATGAGCTTTGGATTGTCGAAGTGTGCCGCAATCTTCTCGCATCTCTTGGGATCGCCGGGAAGAATTACGTACTCGCCCACATCGCCGGGGCCTATCGCCGTATGATACTGCTTACCTGAACCTTCTGTATAATCTACCATAAATCTAACCTCCGTTTAATAGTGCATAAAAGCACACAACTATAATACAACATGACCCCGCTACTTTCAATTAACATCGGCCAAAAAACCATGATATACTCGCTAAAACCCATGCCTTATGGTATACTAGGCGCAAAGGGAGAGATTGAGTTAATTGAGAGGAGTTTGGGTTGTTATGAGAGACTTTTGTTTCGGCTTCGAAATTTCACTCATGGAGTGGCTTCAGAGCCTTTTTTCGAGTCCGATTGCGGTTAAGATTTTTTCTTTCTTTTCCGCCTGCGGGGAGGAGCTTGCGTGCATAGGAATTCTCGGCTTTTTTTATTGGGGTCTCAACAAAGAAATTGGTAAGTATTTGGGTCTTAATCTCGCGGTGTCTAACGTCTGGAACCCCATGATTAAGAATGTGGTGTTAAGAGTCAGACCTTATTTTACGCACACATCGATTAAGGTATTAAAGCCCGTCGATGCCAAGGCCGACATTATGGACATTGCTGCGCAAGGATATTCTTTTCCCAGCGGACATTCCACCAATTCCGTGGTGACTTACGGCGGACTTTCCGTTAAGTCCCGCACTAAGTGGATCAAGGTCCTTCTTTGGGTTGTGCCGCTTCTTGTAGGCTTTTCGCGTTTTGTTGTGGGCGTGCATTATCCCACAGACGTTTTGGGCGGATGGATTCTCGGCGGTATCGTAATCATCGTGGTACCTTTCCTGCAAAAGAAAATCAAGAACGAGTTTGTGTTCTTCGGAATCTTGTTACTTGTGGGACTGCCCGGTTTCTTTTACTGCACGAGCAATGACTTTTATACGGGTTACGGTATACTCATAGGTGCGATTGCAAGCTTCCTTTTTGAGGAAAGATTCGTTAACTTTGACAGTACAAAGAATGTGCTTAGGGCTATACTCAGAACCGCAGTAGGCGGAGCAATTTTCATGCTTCTTAACACTGTGCTTAAGATGCCTTTCAGCAAGGAATTCCTGTCATCGGGAACCGCACTTGCACATATTGTGAGAACTTTAAGATACGGTTTGGTGATTTTCTGTGTCTGCGGACTTTACCCTATGGTATTTAAGTTCGCCGATAAGAATTGGAGGAAGAAATAATGGCAAGTTACGGAACCTGCGATACATGTGCCAATTACGTGTATGACGAAGAATATGACTGTTATGAATGCATGGTGAATATGGACGAGGACGACTACGGACGCCTGATGGCGGACTCGCGCTTCCAGTGCCCTTATTACACCGACGATGACGAATACAAGGTGGTACGCCACCAGAACTAGGAAGTATTATGGCTGAATCTAAAGCAAAACCCTGCCCGGTTGCCGGCAAGTGCGGCGGCTGCAGGTACACTGACATTACATACGAAGAAGAACTCAAGAAAAAGGAGGCCTATGTTGCGGGTCTCCTTAAGCCTTATTGTAAGCTTTCGGGCATTACGGGCATGAAGGACCCGACCCACTATCGTAACAAGGTATCGGCTGCCTTCGGCCTCGACCGCCGTGGTGTGCCCGTGTCCGGTATCTACGAAGAGAAGAGCCACAGGATTGTGCCCGTGGACTCATGCTTACTGGAGGACAGGAAAGCGGACGAGATTATCGTGACAATCAGAAGCCTCCTTAAATCCTTCAAAATAAAAGTATACGACGAAGACTCAGGCTATGGCTTACTGCGCCACGTATTGGTGCGTGTCGGCAAGACTTCGGGTGAGATTATGGTGGTACTTGTAACAGCATCGCCTGTGTTTCCGTCCAAGCAGAATTTCTGCAAGGCACTTCGCGCTAAGCATCCGGAGATTACGACTATAGTGCAGAATGTTAACTCCCGCACCGACTCGCTCGTACTGTCTGACAAGGAAAATGTGCTCTACGGCAAAGGCTTCATAGAAGATACTCTCTGCGGTAAGACCTTCAGAATCTCGGCGCGTTCTTTTTACCAGATTAATCCGGTGCAGACCGAGAAACTGTATACGAAGGCTATCGAATATGCGGGACTTACAGGTAAGGAAGTCGTGCTTGATGCCTACTGCGGTATCGGCACCATCGGTATCATCGCTTCCGACAAGGCAGCGCGAGTTATCAGCGTAGAGCTTAACAAGGACGCTACACGCGACGCTATAACCAATTCGAAAAAGAACAACATCAAGAACCTTACAGTCTACACCGACGATGCCGGCGCCTTCATGGAGAAACTTGAACGCGACGGTGCCAAGGTTGATGTAGTCTTCATGGACCCTCCGCGACAGGGCTCAAGCGAGGCCTTTATTAAATCCCTTCTTTTGCTGAAGCCCAGGAAGGTAGTATATATTTCCTGCGGACCCGACACTCTGGCCCGCGACCTAAAGCTTATTACCAAGGGCGGCTATAGGGTAAAGAAGGCGGAATGCTATGATATGTTCCCCAAAACCGAGCATATTGAAACGGTTTGCTTATTAACGAGGGAGCCCTGATTTTATTGGGACAAATGTTATGGGGAAACGACTTAAAGTAAATAAGTGTAAAACAGACTCTAATCAGTGTTTTTACGGGCCTGTTTTTTTATTGCTGCTAAAGTGATTATATGGGGCGATTTTAAAAGTCTGTAGCACATACATAACGAAAGGGATGGAGAATGATAGAAACAGAAAGACTCCTGCTTAGGGAGTATACAATGGATGATTATGATAAGCTGTATGAAATACTGTCGGATGCCGAGACGATGCAGCATTACCCGGCTCCGTATGATGAAGCTAAGACCAGACGCTGGATTGAGTGGAATTTAGAGAACTATGCCACCTACGGATTTGGCTTGTGGGCGGTTGTTTTAAAAGAAACCGGAGAATTTATCGGGGATTGCGGCATTACAATACAGAATATTGACGGAGAAGAGCTGCCGGAGATTGGATATCATATTCATAAGAAATACTGGCATCGAGGCTTTGCCAAAGAAGCGGCGCGGGCCGTCAGAGACTGGGCTTTTGAGAATACGGACTATCCGTCACTATATTCATACTGTAAATATACGAACGAGGCATCATACAAAACAGCGGAAGCAATAGGCATGCACTTTTTAAAAGAGTATCCTGACGATGCGAATGAAATCACGCATGTTTCCGTAATTCACAGGACATAAAAGGAAAAATATGAATAATTACAAGATATATGGGGAACCTATTGTAGACATAGTTATAGAGATGGGGCTTGGCGCCTGCATTTCAGAGTGGGAAACGTTTGCGACAGAACTTGGTAAGAGTCACGGTGTTCTTGTATATGAAAGAGCCGGGATTAATCACAGCAAAAAAAGCGATAAGGAAAGAACTCCCACAAATATTGCCATAGAGCTAAAAATGCTACTTGATAATGTGCCACATGAGGAGAAGATAATTGTTATAGGCCATTCTCAGGGAGGACTGTATGCAAGTGAATTCTGTGGCCTCTATCCTGAAATGATAAGACGGCTTATTTTAGTAGATCCCTTATCCAAGACGGATGTCAGATTCAAAAAAGAATTAACACCCAAAGAATTGAAACAATCCGGAGCAGATAAGAGCAAAAACTTTGATATATTGCGAATAATGACGAAGCTTGGGCTTAAAGGCGTAATAAAGAAGACAATGAGTCAGGCACCACCATTTTATTATGCCGGGTTTACTGAGGAACAGAGGATAGACATATTAAATTCATATGTTAACATTACGAATCTTGAGACATGCAGAGAAGAGTACAGACTGGCACACGATGAGTCTGTATTAAACAAAATGGTTTCAAAAGAAGACTATCCGGATATCCCGATTGTTCTTATTACGCATTCTTCCGAAGAAGCGATAAAAGAAAACATGGAATTTGGCAGAAATGAGCGTTCTTTTGCCGTCAGAGTAGAGGAACTTTGGCAGGATATTATGAAAGACTACATGGATTATTCAAAGAATGTAACCTTGATACAAGCTGATAAAAGCACCCACTACATTCACCTGATTGAGCCTGAAATAATAATATCCGCTTGTGAATAAAGAACAGGTATGGTCTGCCTGCGGAAGTTATTCCAAATTTAGGATAATTGCGGCAGGCTGAGAAGGGGTAGAGCATTGTTTGAACAAAGCGGTAAAACTGTTTCGGCAGTATGTGATAAAGGTTTAAAAGAAACTATTAAGAAGGCTTTGCTGTTTGTTCTGATTACAGACTTTACGACATGGATTCTTTGGTATGGAGCCTTCAAGTGGTTATCCGGATTAAGGATTGTTGGTTCTTTCATCCCGTCTTTAGTAGGGACTATTTTTATAATAAAAGATCATACTGTAGAAAAAAGGCTGTTGTCGGCAAAATTTCAACCGAAGATGATAGCCTTTATTTTATCATATTCTTTTCTTTCTTTGTGGATTTCTTATATGCTCGCAAAACTGCTTGGTTTTAATCCGGGCAGATTTATTATTACAAACAGTGTGGGCGAAATACCGGTCTATAATATCTCGTCACTTTTTATGGTCACTTTGCTTGTCTTAGTTGCAGGAGGTCCATTGGGAGAGGAGATTGGATGGAGAGGATATTTAATGCAAAGGCTGGAGAAATCCTTCGACCCGATAGCGGCTGCTGTTTTGACAGGTGTTTGCTGGGCCGTGTGGCATATCCCTATGTTTGCTTTTAACGTGGAAGGTTACAATATTTCTTTTTTTGTCTATCTGATTCAGACGATAAACTTAAGTGTGATAACAGGATGGGTATTTAAGAAGAGCGGGCAGAATATTATTGCGGCAATACTGTTTCATACTATTGACAATCTGGTGTTAAGCCTTTGTTTTCAGCCATCTCTTAATGAGACAAACATTTATACGGTTTTGTATTGGCTTTTTCAGCTGGCAACAGGAGCATTCTGTGCTTTTGATCTTCGTTTAAAGAAGCGAAGAGGAGCTAAACATTGATGAAGAATTAGAGAATAGTCAAGTAACCTGCGCGATTATCATTTTGATAATTGCGCTTTTTTATGGAAAAGAAAAACTATAAATTGATATCTCAACCCGCAATAGTGTGTTAAGAATAGAGTGAGAGTGGTATATTACTACAAAGAAAAGACAACAGGTTATTTGATGAAACAGAAAAAAACAATAGTAATAGACGAAAAGACCCCCCTTCTTTTGCTGGCGGGTCCGATGTTTCTTGAACTGCTGCTTAATACGATGCTCAATAATGTGGATACGATTATGCTAAGCCACTATGATGAGTACGCCGTCGGAGCGGTAGGTAATGCCAATTCAATAATATTCATGATGAACATACTGTTCAATATCATTGCAACAGCCACAAGCGTTGTTGTGGCTCAGTACCTGGGAGCCAGACAGCATGACAAGATGAATATGATATATACGTTGGCAATAGCGGTGAATTTTATGGTGGGTCTGACGCTGAGTGCCGTGTTCTGCACTGCCAACCCCCTTATAATGAATTTCCTGAATGTATCGCCGGAGATGAGACCGAATTCGATGATGTACATATATATTGTCGGAGGTTCGGGATTTGTGACGGCGGTATATAGTGTAATGCTGCAGATACTCAGGTGTAACGGATATACCAAAGTCGGCATGTGGGTTACATTTGCAAGCAATATTATCAATATCATAGGCAACTATCTGTTCCTGTATGGTCCGCTGTCGCCTTTAAAAATGGGTGTTGCGGGTGTTGCCATATCTACCGTAGCGGCAAGATTGATTGCGGTGACGGCACTTTTGGGGTTCTTTTACGCAATGAAGATAGGCAAGATATCTTTACGCTGCTTAAGGCCGTTTCCCGGGAAGTTACTTGGCAAAATGGTTAAGATAGGACTTCCGACGGCGGGCGAGAATCTTACGTACAATCTTTATCAGACGACACTGCTTTCTTTTATCAATACAATGGGTAATGATTCGGTAAACGCGAAAGTATACTGTAATATGCTGATTTCTTTTGCGATTATATTCTCGAATGCTTGCGCGATGTCTACGCAGATAATAACGGGCCATCTGGTAGGTGCCGAGAAACCCGATCTTGCGTACAAGAGAGTGTTTAAGACACTTAGAGTATCGATGCCCATAACGATAGCGTTGGCGACCCTTAATGCGGTGCTGTGCAGATATTCCCTGCGCCTGTTCACGGATAATATGAACATCATTGCGCTCGGGCAGATGATAATGATAGTGGATATATTTATAGAGGTGGGGCGCTGCCTTAACATGACTTTTGTAAGCAGCCTTAAAGCGGCAGGCGCGTACATATTCCCGTTGGTTGCAGGCATTCTCTGTAACTGGGGACTGGGTCTTACCACGGGTTATGCGGTCGGTGTTCTGCTCGGATTCGGTGTGGCCGGAATTTTCGTGGGAACCGCTACGGACGAATGCATCAGAGGCCTTATTGTAATGTACTATTGGTACAAGAAAAAGTGGGTCGGAAAGTCTGTCGTAGACGGTTCGCAAGGGCAGGCGAGCAACAAGATGTAACAGAATAATTAGTAACTTACTTACTGCGAAATGAATGTTTCGCAGTATTTTTTGTTAGGCGGCGAGCCAGGCGGCTAAAGCCGTGTAAAACATGTCAAAATCAGCGCAAGCCGTGAGCAGAGCCGCCATGTATGGTAAAAATATGCACAAGGATGTACGTTGGTGTAGATAAATGGGGCAATGCTGATATACTGTTATTAGTGAGTTTAATTCATTTGTGTAATCAGTTTAGGGGGATACATGGATAGCAAGCGTTTATTGGAAGAGTCTGTACTTCATATAGCCATCTGCGACGATGACAAAACGGACAGGGAGAGAGTTGACGCTTTGGTACAGGAGTACTTAGGCAAAAAAAATATCAGAGCCAATGTCAAGGTATTCGACCACCCGGACACACTCATAGAAGAGTGCGAGCAGTTCAGACCGCATATCTATATTCTCGATATAGTTATGCCCATGGTCACAGGCATTCAGGCCGCAAGAGAGTTGCGCTGGAATCAGCCGGACGCACAGATTATATTTGCTACCTCGGAAAGTTCTTTTGCCTTGGAGTCTTTTGATGTCAATCCCATTAACTACATTTTGAAGCCTATAGCGGGAGAAAAGCTTTTTGCGACCCTTGATATGGCCATATCGCGAGTGGACATATCGGACGGAAAGAGCATTTCGGTTAAGGTTAAAGGCGGCATGCAGACGCTTCGTCTTGATGAGATTCTTTATATAGAATACCGTAACCATGTGGTCTCTTATCATATGAGAACAGGGGAAGTTGTTTCAACACCGACACTTCGTATAGGATTCGCCGAGTATCTTGCGGACAACCATTCGAGCAAAGAATTTGTAAGATGCCATGAGTCCATAGCGGTCAGCGTAGCGGCAATCGATAAGCTTACCAAAACCGACATTACGCTTCGTGGCGGCGAGCAGATACCCGTTGCCAAGAGCCGATATTCCGAGGTGATGGACAGCTACATGGATTACAGGTTTTAATCGGAGAAATGTTGATGGATAAAACAAATATTTACGATATTCCCAAACGGGACGGGAGTGTATGGCCGGAGGATATCTGCCCCGCCTATACCCCAAGAGAAGATGCGATACCAAGTATTAAGGGTTGCTGGTATTGTAAATATGCCGACTTTCATTTGACGGAAGAGAGGGCACTTGAAGTAGGGATTTGCAAATGGCCCAAGAAGGTCATTGACTGAGGGTATAGACAGAACGTAACACAAAGAGAAAAGAACAGACTACTCATAATTTCAGGGGGATTAATTTGTGAGAGAGTATCTTTTGGCGGCAATAATATTAAGTTTGTTGGCCATGCTTTTTGAGGGCTTTATAGTATTCAGAAACTTAAAGAATAAGCTCCATGCTTATTTGTTCCTTAACTGCATTGCCATGTTAATCGGTAATACGGGTTACCTTATGCAGCTTCTTTCGAAGACTGAAGACGCATATATTGCCGCACTTAAGTTTTCATATGCGGGCAGAGTCTGGATTGTATTCTCGCTTTTCATGTTTACCGCAGAGCTTTGCCATGTCAGAATATCGAGACATATCGCGAGAGTGCTGGTATTAATTAATGTTTGTGTTTATGTTGTTATCTTTACGCTTCAGGATCATTCGCTTTACTATTCCAAGATTTGGTATGACAAGACCGGTATGTTCCCCGTTTTGTTGCACAGAAACGGCATAGTACATAAGTTGTTCGTGCAGTATCAGGCAATCGCCGTTATCATTATTCTTTTATTACTTATCAGATCGTTTAAAAATCATAAAGGTAAAATCGCAAGAAAGCGCGTGTTTATTATCCTCGGCGGATTCCTCGTGGCGACCGTTCTTTATGCCATGCAGGTGGGACATGCTTTCTTTTCTACGTACTATTTCGATATTTCGATTTTCGGAAATGTCGCAATCACGGTTTCCATGTTTATCGCAATATTCAGATATAATCTTCTCGGCGTAATCGATATGGCCAGAGATTACATTGTCGACAGGCTTTCGGAAGGCGTTATTGCGCTTGATGAAAGCGGAAGGGTACAGTACTACAACGAACACGCCAAGGAACTCTACCCTGAGATTACCAAGGACCCGGGAATCGTTGTAAACAGGTTGCAGGAGGCAATCATAAGGGGCGATACCATCACGGTAGGCGACAGATTTTATACACCCGAGGAAAAAGAACTCTCAGCTGACGGCGAGGTAATCGGGAAGCTCTACGCACTTGTGGATTCAACCGCTCTTAAGCAAAAAGAATATAAACTTAAGTCGGACGCAGCTATCCTTGAGATGGCAGCCAGAAGCATGAGAGAGCGCTTAAACTCCACCGAAGAACTCTTAAGTCAGGACAGAACCATGCGCCACGACAGAAGACATTTTGAGGCTCTCATATTGTCGCTGATTCAGGACGGTAAGGTTGACGAGGCGAGGAAGTGCCTTGAAGAACGACTGTCTCACGAGCCTCGCGCCGGCAAGCGTTACTGCGAGAACACAACGGTTAATGCCGCGCTCATGCACTATATGTCTCTTGCTGAACGTAATAATATCAAGGTTACGGTATCTGCAAATATCCCCTACAATGTGGGTGTCGACGACATGCAGCTTGCCATAGCAATCAGTAACCTTTTGGAGAATGCCATAAATGCATGCTTAAAGGTCCCCGAGTCCGAGCGCTTTATCGAAGTTACGGCCAAGTACAAGGAACAGCTTCTTCTTGAAATTGTAAATTCCTGCGACGGAGAGCAGAAGCTTGATGAAGACGGGCACCCCGTTACGGCTGAAGCAGGTCACGGTATCGGAACCAGAAGCGTTCTTGATTTTGTTAAGAAAACCGGCAGCGAAGTCAGATACATCGCCGAAGATAACCGGTTCAAAGTACGCATGATAGTAGGATAAGGAGCGGAGATTGTATATGAAAAAAGCTATATTCTTTCTTTTGTCTATGGTCATGTGTATAAGCCTTATCTCAGGCTGTGATGCCAAACGCGAGGATGGGAAGACTACCATAACCTTTCAGACCTGGAACCCGGCAGACGGGGGACCGGACAGCCCGATTTATAAGATTATTGCGGCTTTTGAAAAAGAAAACCCCGACATTCATGTTGAATATAAGTTTGTGGTATCGGACACGTATCAGGAGCATATGCGCGTCGAGCTGATTGGAGAGAACGGCCCCGACATATACGGAATAAGCTCCGGAGCGGCCTTTGATGCCTTCAGGTTATTCGAGGAAGACATTGCACCATTCTGCATAAGAACCTGGGGCGAAAACTGGCAGGATAAGTTCTTTGACTCGTGCCTTGAGCGCGTAAGCACCGCGGACGGTAAGGTATACGGCCTTCCTCTGGGACAGACCTATGCAGGTTACATGTGGGCGGATGTCAATATGCTTAAGCGTTACGGACTTAAGGTACCCACTTCTTACAAAGAAATGCAGGAAACCTGCCTGGCGCTTCGCGAGAACGGCCAATATCCGCTTGCTATCGGAGCCAAGGATTCCTGGATGAATCTTGACCTGTGGATGTCTATAGCGGCCGACATCGACCGGGTTGCTTTGTACGATGCAATAGAGGGTAAGGCAAGCTTCGAATCGGAACCCATTACAGAATCCTTCAGAATCTGGCAGGATTGCTTTTACAACGGAGTCTTTCAGGATAAGGCCATTAAGATGCCTATATACGATACCGTCAATGACCTGTTCCAGCGCGACGGCACCATCCCCATGTTTGTAAACGGCTCATGGGCCATGAATATGTATACGGTTGGCGACGAGAAGACCCGCGCGGTCTTCGACGCTGAGGGCGCAGACCACGATGCTTTCTTAATTGATTGGAACGATGATGGCAAGGTAGCGCCGGTCACCGCCAATGTAGACGTTATCCTGTGCCTTAACCCCGAATCGAGCCAAAAGGAAGCGGCATTTCGCTTCATGGCTTATCTTGCCAATGAGGGGCAGGAACTTTTGGTCAATAAATATCTTGAATATATGCCGTCCCGCGCCGACATGGAGCTTAATGTCGAAGGACTCAGTGAAGACGGTAAAAAGAATCTTGCGTACATCATAGAGAACGGTAAGACAAACGTCGCAGGCACCAGAGGAATTAAGTATGAAGATATAAGCCTTGCCGTATGCGACGTTCTAAAAAAGCTGGCGCTTGGCAAGATAACGCCTGAAGAAGCGGCCGCGGCAGTACAGAAAGTATCTTTGAAAACAGTACGTTAGGAATAAAAAGGAGAGTATCATGATAAAGAGCAGAACCAAATATGAGGCTACAACTGAAGAAATCAGCCGCCTTTTTGAAAGTAAAGGAATGGGAAAGATAGTATCAATCGCACCGCTTGGTGACGGTGAGTTCAATGCGGCTTTCAAAGTAGGTTGCAATGACGGCAAGGAATATGCGCTTAAAATAGCACCGCCTGCGGATGCAACCGTTCTTACCTACGAGAAAAACATGATGGATTCGGAGGTATTCTGGTACGGACAGATGAGGGATAACACCGACATTTGCTGCCCCGAAATCTATGCAACAGATTTTTCCGGGGAGATTATCAAGAGCAATTGTTTTATTATGGAGATGATGCCGGGAGAGCCACTTTGGAAGTTTAACTTTACGCCCGAAGAATCCGCTAAGGTTCAGGCCGAGAAGATAGGCATGCTTGCCAAGATACACGCAGTCAAGAACGACAAATACGGCTACAGACAGACCGGATTATATGATTCATGGTATGAAGCACTCCGTGCCATGGCCGGGGGTCTTGTAAAAGACTGTAAAAATATCGGACAGGAGACGCCTGACGGGGAAGCGTTTATAAGACTTATCGACAAGAACGAAGCAATCTTGCGGGAGGCTCCCTGCCGTATGGTTAACTTTGACCTTTGGGACAGTAATATTCTTTATCATGACGGTCGCCTTATCTGGATAGATCCGGAAAGAGGTTTCTGGGGCGACCCCGTAGCCGATTTCATTACAATCGGAGCGGGACAGAAAGCTCCCCTTTCTGCCAAGATAGAAGAGATTGCCATATACAATAAAACAGCCAAAGAAAAAATAGAACTAAACAGGCACACCGAAATCAGATACGCCTGCGCTGTAGCATACCTCGCTCTTATCGAAGAAGTGGAGAAATACGTAAGATATGAGCCCGACCATCCCAACTACATTCGCAACACCGTAGATGCAAGAGATATGTATGATATGGCTTTTGAGGTGATGAGATAAGACTAAATAACTGCGGAATGATTATTCCGCAGTTATTTTTCGTAAATAGTGAATAAGGCGCAATATCTGTTCAGAATTATTACCTTCGCATAACTTGACCAGGTCGAATAAGGCCGGGTCTTTTTCTTTGTCAATAACTATACGCGTCGGCTCGGGGTCATCAGAGATGCCGATGAGATAGTCGACCGAAGTGCGAAAGCATTGAGCAATCACTTCAACTGTCTGAGGGGATGGAACCCTGTCGCCGTATTCATATCTGCAGTAACCAATTTTAGATAGATTAAGTCTTCTGGCGGCTTCTGCCATAGTTATTCCTATTCTTTCTCTTGCAATTTTAAGGCGCTCCGGAATCAGTTGTGAGGGCATAGTGGTCTCCTAATAAAGCAGTTGACAGTAACCATTGGATAACATATAATGAGTTATCCAATGGATACTATAGTATATTCCTTGCGAGATATCAAGTACTTCATTGAGTTTTTGTGCAAAGGATAATTATGAAAAAAGATTTACAAAGAAATGTTTCTGTTATTAAGGATTTAAACGGAAATAACATAGTAATGATTAACGACGTTATTTTTAAGGGGAAAAAGACAATTGAATGGAAAACTGTAGAAGAATATTTGCGACAGTATGTAGGAGATTTTTATACAATTGCGGATACTAAGGAGGTTGTATATATAGGATCGGATTTCCCTGATGAATATGCGCATTCGGAATATACAATCACTCTTAAGGGGGCAAACGCCAAGGCTAAGGCCAATGCCGCGCAAGGGATTCCGGAACTGGTTGAAATCGCAACAGGAATGACATTCTCAGGAAATACAAAGAAAAAGCATGCAAGAGATGCTAAATATGGGTGGTACAGATACGAATCAAGGTTTGCTCTGCCGATATTCGGGGAAGAAGATGAAGTGATCAGATATAATATCTTTCATGTTGTAATGATTATGCGACACTCAGAAGATGGGAAAAAATATTTATATGACATTATGAATATAAAAAAAGAAACGAGCAACCTTTTCACGTCGAATGACCTTACTCAGTAGAAAACCCATTTCTTGAGAAGATTATATCAATGGACAATTGTGATGTCAATAGAATGGAATAGGAGAAGATTTTTATGATTAACGCAAGGAAAAAGGAAGTCAGTTTAAGCTGGCTCGTTGTGTCTACGAGAGATTACAAAGCAGAATACGACTGGTTCCTGGACAAAAGAAATTTTGGACCGATACAAGACAGTAGAGGCACAATATTGGGGATATGATGAATAATGCAGGTTAGCATGGCGATAAGACTAAAGAAGGCGTCGCGATATGCGACGCCCTCTTTGGCATTATCAATATAAACTATCCGTAGACAGTTTAATTAAAACTTAGCTACATGTGCAAATGTTTCATACAGCGCTTCAAAAAACTTTTCTAATTTCTTCATAATGATTCTCCTTTCATGGAAACAAACATTATCAGTTATCAGTTAGCGTTTCGGCCGATTCGCTGTTTTCTTTTCTTTACACTTACAATATAAAGCATTGCAAATGAAATGTGAAATACATATAATAAAGGTGTAGCGATACCTTAAAGGTATAGCAAGAGAAGGGGGGCAGAGGCCTATGGAACTGAGACATATACGGTATTTTATGGCAGTTGCCGAGGAAATGAACTTCACGAAAGCTGCCGAGAAACTTAACATTGCACAGCCTCCGCTGTCCCGTCAGATTAAGGACTTGGAGGAGGAACTGGGGACAGAGCTTTTTGAGAGAACGTCGCATTCGCTTCACTTAACGGAGGCAGGCATTCTTTTTAAGCAGTATGCGGCACAGATGCTTGAGATTGAGGGCAGGTCGAAGGCTGATATTTCCAAGATGGGAAGCAGCCTTAAGGGTCTTGTATATATTGCGACCGTTGAAGGTTACGGCCCGCACATGCTGGCAGAGTGGATAGCGGGCTTCAGGAAGCTTCACCCGGACGTAAGCTTTGATATCTGGAGCGGTACCACCGATGAAATTGTGCATCGTACCCATAGCGGCTTATGTGATATCGCTATTGTTATGGAGCCTTTTTCGGACCCGGATATTATATCCAACCATATTCATTCCGAGCCATGGGCGGCAATCATCCCCAACTCCGACCCGCTTGCGTCACGCAAAGGCAAGTCAATCAAGCCCGAAGACATAGCGGACAAGCCGCTGATAATGCCTTCGCGAGCATCCCGTAACGAAGAGTTCCGCAAGTGGATGCCGGACCCTCAGAAACCTTTGAATGTAGTCTGCAAGGTTGCACATATGATTAACGTGCGCGAACTTGCCAAGACAGGAATCGGAATAGCCATATTCCCCCGCGCAACAGGAATACTGGGCGACGATGAATACGTTACGGTCAAGAACATCGATCATCCCAAGGCAATAGCGTCATACCTGCTTATTAAGAGCCGCAAGAGACGCATTTCGCCCGCTTGCGAAGCCTTCTGGGATTACGCACTGTCTACCCGTAAAAACGGATAAATACTGCCACGGAAACCGGTGTTACGATTCGTATCGCGATTGTGACAGGCGGTTTCTTTTTCTTTTGCCGTATATGCGCTATCGTCTGAAGCAAGAAGTTAAGACGAAAGGACGGCAAGAAAATGAATAAACAAAAGAAAAAAGATTTGATGGCAGGCATCGCGCTTTTCGGCGCTTTCCTCATATGGACCGTAATGATTCAGTGCGTGGATGTTAAGCCTGTCGGACAGAACGGAACCGATATAGGGTTTGCGGGTATCAACACATGGTTTCACGGACTTACGGGCGTACATATGACGATATACACAGTCACCGACTGGCTCGGCCTTGTACCGATAGCCATCTGCATGTGCTTCGGGGTGCTGGGGCTTGTGCAACTTATCAAAAGAAAGAGCCTGTTCAAGGTGGATAGGGATATAATAGTGCTGGGTATCTATTATCTTATAGTGATATTTGCGTATCTGTTTTTTGAGATGGTTCCCATTAACTACAGGCCCATACCGATTGAGGGCATCATGGAGGCATCTTATCCTTCATCGACGACGCTTTTGGTGTTAAGCGTAATGCCTACACTTACGTATCAGGTGAGGAGAAGGGTTAAGAACGATACGTTGCGGATAGCCATTATCCGCGTCGGCGAGTTGTTTGCAGCGTTAATGACCTTAGGAAGAACCGTTGCCGGTGTGCACTGGCTTACCGATATCATCGGTTCGATATTATTAAGTTTCGGGTTATTTATGTTCTATCGATTCTTTGCAACAGCGAGGAATGAGAAGAGCTGATTATGGAGGTTACGATGGAGTTTTACGAAAAGTTACAGGAATTAAGAAAAAGCAAATCACTCACACAAGAGGAGCTGGCTGAGGCGCTCTACGTCTCAAGAACCGCAATTTCTAAGTGGGAGTCGGGTCGCGGTTACCCCAATATAGATTCGCTTAAAGAAATCGCGAAGTTCTTTTCGGTAACGGTCGACGACCTTATCTGCTCCGAAGAGATTATTTCTGTTGCTAAGAGGGAAAAAGAAGAACTCACGGGCAAGATTCTGGCGCTTTCTTTTGCCACACTGGATGTTGCTATGGCGATGCTTCTGTTTCTTCCGATATTCGGTAACGGTACCGATATGCCTACTTCTGTGGCGCTCTACGGCCTCACCGGGATACATGCGTGGATCAGAAACCTTTTTACGATAGTAATCTGCATTACGATACTTCTGGGAATCGCAGGCTTTATTGCTTGCAACCTTGAAAAGAAAGTCCTTAGCAGGCGCTTGATTGTTGTAAGCATAGCTTTATCGATTCTTGGCGCGGCACTCTTTATTATTACCCGTCAGCCATACGCAGGCATTATTCTTCTCGGGATGCTCATTGTGAAGGGACTTGCTTTAATCGCCGGGAAATACTAAAGCGGTGTAAAGCTTAGCACATTCCGTGTAACAGGGATTCTTAAGACTGTAAAGATGCATTATATAGTCAGGAGAAGACAGGAGGAATAGAAATGTTTACTTTGTACAAGAAAAAAGAAGTAATATTTGCGGTAATCTGGATAGTTGCATACAGCGTAATCATGACTGTAATCATGAGCAATTACGGCGACGAAAGCCTGCCGATGCTCATAGGACTTACCGTGTTTTGGATACTGATTAATTTATTTGTAAGCGTTAATCATCTGGAAGACAAGTACGGCCTTAAAAAGTGGCCAAAGAACATGAAGAGCCTGCTTTTTGTGATTCCCATGTGGGTACTTATGACAGGCAACCTTTGGGACGGATTTGAACTTTCATATACGGGCAAAGAACTTGTTTTTGCGACACTTTCAATGATGATAGTGGGATTCGTGGAAGAAATGCTTTTCAGAGGCTTTCTTTTTAAGGCACTTGAAAGTAAGCACGGAATAGTGCCTGCGGTTATTATTTCGGCATTGACCTTTGGCATCGGACATATCGTAAACCTCTTCTCAGGTCAGGCGACCGCGGAGACCATTCTGCAGATTGTATTTGCGGTAAGCTGGGGCTTTATGCTTACGATGGTGTACTACAAGGGCGGCAGCATGCTTCCTTGTATCCTTGCCCATGCGTTTATTGACGTTTCGTCGCTGTATGGCGCCGACATAGAGATTGTTGATATGATTTATGTGGTTGTGACGATTGTGGTTGCGATTGCTTACAGTATTTATCTCGCTAAGATTAAGACCTCGGAGAATCCCAACGCATCTGAGGCTTAACTATCGGTTTAGTAGATTTTTACCCCGTGAAATGGTAACATGAAAGATAATTGTTATCATTAAGCGGGGTATTGTCGTTACAGAGATAACGAAGAATGGGGGTGCTTATGTCTAAGCAAAATATCTATGACAATGATTCTTTTTACGATAATTTTAAGTCTAACAGAGCTGATTCAATCAATTTCAACGATGTAGTCGAAACACCTATAATTACAGCCATGCTTCCCGACATGAAGGATAAGAGAGTCCTTGATATCGGTTGCGGTATGGGTCAGCATGCAATGCAGTATGCGGGCCTTGGTGCGGCATCGGTGCTTGGCACGGATATTTCTGAAAAGATGCTTGAATATGCGCGTGAGCACAATTCGGCGGAGAATATAACTTATCGCAGGCTTGCTTTTGAGGAACTGGCTGAGATAGATGAGAAATTTGATGTGATTACGAGCTCGCTTGCGTTTGATTATGCGGAAGACTTTGGGGCGCTTATGAAGCAGATTTATGGAATGCTTAATGATGGTGGCAAGCTTGTTTTTTCCATGTCACATCCCATAGATACATCTTATGACGGAACTTACGACAGATATACGAGGACCGAGACAGGCGAGCGACTATATGCCAACCTTCGCAACTACGCTGTGGAAGGTGTCCGCAGGATTAAATGGGTGGTGGATGAGTATGAGCTTTACCATATTACCTTCGCTACACTGATTAACAGCCTGACAGGGGCAGGATTTATCATTGAGGAATGCGAAGAGGCCAAAGTACCTGAAGAGATAAGGGCTAAGTACCCTGATAAGTTCGGGGGAACGATTCATCAGCCCCAGTTTATCTTTTTCAGATGTCGAAAATAGGTCTTTGAGAAAGTGCGAGGTGAGTACGATGGAAATTAGAGAGTTAGGCGTTTCGGATGATCGTGGCGCGGTCAGCAGAATATACGAAGAAAGCTGGAAGGCGGCGTACAAGGGAATACATGCACTGACGATACCATGGACGGTGTCATAGGAGGCAAGACTTTAAGGGAAGTGCGCTACGTATATAAGTTTGTTTAGAAAGGATAGATAATATGAACTATTTTATAGAAGGATTACAAGGGAGCGGCAAAAGCACGCTGGTGCAGAAAGTTTCGGAGACGCATCCCGGTTACTTAGCGGTGCGCGAGGGTGACTACTCGCCGGTTGAGCTTGCTTGGTGCGCATATGTAAGTAGTGAAAAATATGAGGAAATACTTGATAAGTATCCGTCGATTCGCGAGGACATTGAGCTGAAGACTATGGCTGAAGGCGATAAGAGGATAATCTGCTATACACAGATTATGTCTGATGTCCCGGGATTTCATAAGGATCTTGAGCAGTATGAAATTTATAACGGAAGGGTTTCTTTGGCCGATTTCAAGGATATTGTGCTCGGAAGGTACAGAAATTGGGGCTCGGACGAGATTATCTTCGAGTGCTCAATATTCCAGAATACTGTCGAGGACATGATTCTGTTTAGATGCATGAGCGATGCGGAGATTATTGATTTTTACCGTGAGGTACGAACGGCGCTTGAGGGTAAGGAGTATCGTATTCTTTATCTGGAAGCAGAAGACTTGCGCGGAAATCTGTCAGTGATTCGAAAAGAGCGTTCCGACGATAAGGGCAATGAAATGTGGTTCCCGCTGATGATAGGATATTTCAACGATTCACCCTATGCCAAGGCCAAAGGTGTGAGTGGCGAAGAGGAACTGCTTAAGCACTTTGAGCACAGACAGAGGTTGGAACTTGAGATAATACGCGAAGTATTTGCAGACAAGTGCACGATTTTAAAGTCCAAGGGCTATACCGAGGCAGAAATACAATCATTATAGAAAAACAAGTATCACTTGAGTGTTAAACAAATAATTGATAATTGAATCCCTAGGGGGCATTTGCTATGCTTATATCACACCGGTGATAAACATTACGGAGGCATAGAAAATGCAGATTAAACTTGGGGACAAGATAAAAGAGTTACGTAAAAGAGACGGGCGAAAGCAGGAAGACCTGGCGAATGCTCTCGGTGTAACCGCTCAGGCGGTTTCCAGATGGGAAGCCGGAGGAGGATACCCGGACATGGGTATGATTCCTGCTATAGCCAACTATTTTCATATATCTATTGATGCGTTGTTTGGATATAATAATGACAGGGATATGCGCATCAAGGAATATATGGCGGAGGCGCATAAGCTTCTGCTTGGCGGCGCGGGAGATTCGGATAAGTGTATCGATCTTATGAGAAAGGCACTTGAAGAGTTTCCTTCGGAGCCCGAATTTAAGAAGTGCCTTGCCAATGCACTTCATCAGAAGGGCTTTACCGTACCGGAGCGACCCAACAAGTACCTTGAAGAAGCCGTTTCGCTGTACGAAGAATTGTCGGAGACGGACAAGACAGTTATTCTTTCGCTGTTATCCGTGTACGGTCTTTTAGGTGAGTACGACAAGGCGGAAAAGAAAGCACTCGAGCAGCCTGCACTTAGGCAGAGTCGTGAGATACTTGTCGCTAGCATTATCGGGGGCAATCATGAGGCGAAATATCTTGGTGAAGCCATAATTACGCTTTTAAGAGAGCTGATGTTTGCGATTGAGCCTGCCATAGCAAGAAATGATGAAATGAAGAAGTCTCAAGCAGGCATAGAACTACTTGTTATGTTACGAGACTTATACAGGAAGCTTCTTGGCGAAGACTACGCAGGTATACTGATTACAGACTACTTCCTCATCGATATGCGTTGTGCCAAGATTGCCGCGACGATGAAGGATTATGAGCAGGCCATGAGCTTCTTTGACTCGGCTTACGGGCACTTTGTGACAGTTAAGAAAATGCAAGAGGAAGGTCTTAAGGAGGAGCACTACAATACACCGCTCCTTTCTGAAGTTGGCGATATGAGCCTTCCCGTGGTGATGTGCAAGCCGGAACTTATTGAGACAGCGGTCTCGCAGTTTCCCAAAGAGCTTCAGAAGAAGATAAAGAGTAATCCGAAATACATTTTTTAAAAAGAAGGAGTAAAATGGTCATTACGACGGCAAGCAAAGAAGAAATGCTTTCTTTGTGGGAATACAACAGTTACAGAGAGGCTTCTCCGACAGCGCGTTTTTTTGCCGACAATATAGCTTCGGGAAACGCGGAATTTTGGAAGATTGATGAATCGGGAGAGACAATTGGCGAGCTGTATGTGTTCTTTGACCTTGCAGACAAGGCCTTTGCCGACGGAAAGACCACAGCGTATCTTTGCGCCTTCAGAATTAAGAAAGAGTATCGCGGTAAGGGACTGGGCAGCAGGCTTATGGAGCATGCGCTGGCGGATTTGCGTGAGCGAGGATTCAGCGCGGCAACCATAGGCGTGGACAGTACCGAAGAACAGAATATAAGATTGTATCATCGGCTGGGATTCACGGAGAAAATTAAGGACTGCTTCGAGGATCCCTGCGATGTGGATGAGGATATGAAGCCGAAGGCTTGTGAGTGTTATTGGCTTCTTAAGAAGGAGTTATGGTAGTATGAAAGTAGGATTGGTATCCTATAGGAGTGAAAATAAGAATATAGAGTTTAACCTAAGCCAGATAGAAAGAGCCTGTAAGGCGGCTAAAGGCAAGGCGGAGCTTATATGCTTCGGAGAGGCCTTCTTGCAGGGATTCGATTCTCTGTGCTGGGACTATGAAACCGACAAGAATATGGCAGTTGCCACAGACTCAGAGCAGATAGGCATGCTTCGCAAGTGGTCGCTGCAATACGACGTGGCGATAGCCGTAGGCTTTATAGAAAAAGAAGAAGATAAGCTTTACTCATCCTATGTTTTCGTCGACAGAGGTGCGATAGTGCACAACTACCGTCGTATATCGAAGGGATGGAAAGAGTTCACGAAGACCGACGAGCACTACTGTGAAGGAACTTCGACCGAAGAGTTCACGCTCAGAGGCAAGGCATTCCAAGTGGCTTTATGTGGCGATATGTGGGACTTCCCCGAGAGGTTTAAAACAGATAAGCCCCTTCTTTGGCCGGTGTATTGCAATTATGATGTAGCGGAGTGGGAAGACGGAATCCTCGGCGAGTATGCTGAGCAGGCAAGTCTGGCGGCACGGGATACGTTGCTTATCAATCCGATTGATAACAATCCGGTGAGCCACGGCGGTTCATTTAGATTCATTGACGGTAAGTTGGTCGAGCGGATTTCTTTTGACAGCGAAGAAATATTATATACAGAAGTTTAGCGGGAGATAACATGGCAGTTTCAAAGACGAATAAGAAGAATGTGCTTACGGGCATTATAGGATTAATTGTTTTGGGAGTTACGATAGTGACGGTTTATCTTACCCAGAAATGGGTACCGGTCATGATGGACGATTTATGGTACTCGACCAAGTTGTCAGATGATACGCCGATTCGTAACGCAAGAGATATATTCGAGGCTCAGGTGTGGCACTATAACAATTGGGGCGGACGCTCCATGGCGCATACCCTTCTGCAGTTCATTCTTTTGACAGGGGCTAAGTGCGCGGATGTGCTTAATACTTGTGCGATAGTGTTTACCGGAATGATAGTTATTAAATTCGCGGGGCTTTCGGGTAAGAAGGAAACCTGCATCGGAGAATATCTGATTAAGTTAAGCATCATTATCGGCTGCATTCACGGGCTTAACGCCAACTGGGAAATGAGTATGTACTGGCAGTCGGGCGCTGCCAATTATCTTTATATCACCATGTTTATCATGGCATTTATATATGTTTACGTGCGCGAGATTATGGCTTCTTTTAACGGAGAGGCTTCTTTGTCAAAGAAAATACCCGGCATAGATATATGGATTGTTCCTCTTGCGATTATCGTGGGCTGGAGCAATGAGAATATGGGCCCGACATCTTTCCTTATTGCAGTGTTTGCGATAGCTGTGAATATCTATAAACATCAAAAGGTTAAGATTTGGATGATTCTCGGAGCGGTTTTATGTGCGGCAGGTTGCGCGGTGTGCATCCTTGCGCCGGGCAATTTCGTGCGTTCCGGTCAGGTTGTAAGTAACAATTACGGTATTGTATGGCAGATTTATTTAAGATTCTACGGTATGTTCAAGGGATATCTGGAATATCTTTTCCCTGTGATTATGCTGACGGCGGCGGTGGCTGTATTTGTGATATTTGTGTTAAAGCAGTCGCTTAAGATTCAGGAGATAGTGTTGCTTGCGGCAGGTATAGTTTCTTGCGGCGCAATGCTTTTGTCACCGCATTTCCCAGACAGAGCATCGTATGGTTCCATGATGTGCTTTATACTTGCCGATGCATTGATGTTAAGAAGGGCGGCCAAGGCTGACTCCAAATACATGATAGGAGTGTATATTGTGGGTGGCGTAATCTGGCTTCGTGCTATGTATATACTGTCCGAATTCCTCGGTATTTCGTGGGGATGGATTTTGTAACGGAGATTGAATGATTAGATACAGGGTTATCGATTCGCATCTTAATATGTCACGAAAGTCGCGGGAGGCGCTTGTAGAGTTCTTTGAAGCCGTAAAAGGCTGCGGAATGGAAGGTGCCGAGCTTACGGCGGATTTCTGCGCGCTTCACTTTGAGAAGGTTTTCGCGGTGAAGTGGTATGAAGTTATGGCGTGGGAAGCAGGCAGGATTGTAGGCTATATCAGGTGCCTGCGAAACCCGGAAGATGCTACGAACTGGTATATATGCGAAGTTCATGTAAGACCCGAATACAGGCGTCGCGGAATTGCGGGACGGATGTATCGTAAGGTTATAGATGTGCTCGGTGAGTATGAAGACGCAAGAGTTGTGTCGGCATCGGTTCATGCTGAAAATGTCGGCTCCATAAAGCTCCATGAGAGTCTCGGATTTACTGACTCGGGACTTACCTGCAAGTTCCCGGGATTAAGCTTTGAGGATAAAGAAACCGAGTACGTTAGAAAGATTTATAAAAGGCTCTTTATTCCTGACAATCTTGATTTCGCCGTACCAAAGATTATGCCACTTTGGAAGGCTTACCAGTGTGACCATGGCAGCAAATTGTCGGATGATGAGACAAGGGAGAAACTGATTAAGCTTATGAGGAAAGCGCTTGTCGGCAAGTGTTCTTTTGACACTATATGGTGCGGACTTGAAATTGTGGGATTTGAAGCGGTTGACGGCGATACAGAATACTTTTATTTAAAGGATGAGGACTGAGAATCTGATGGAGAGAAGTGAAGTCATAGAGAGATCTCATAGATTTTATGTAAACCAAGTTGCACCCATGATTCGTGAGAAGTTCCCCGAATACGAGGAGCGGATTGCCGTGGGAATTGCGGGCGAGGGCTCGGATTGCTTCGGGTTTGATGACTTTATTTCGAGAGACCACGACTATGGCACGGGAGTGTGCCTGTGGGTTACGGATGAGGATTTTAAGGCGATTGGTTATCATCTGTCCATAGCTTACAATGAACTGTTCGCCCATCAGAAGGGCATGGTTCTTTCGCAGAGGCTGACTGACAGACGCGGAGTCATGACGATACATGATTTTTATTCGAATATCCTGCTTATAGACTGTGATACCGAGCACGCGACCATGAGTGAGGAACAGTGGCTGTCGCTCGATCATTCCTGCCTTGCAACCGCCACCAACGGTGAGGTATTCAGAGATGACCTCGGCAAGTTTACAGCTTTCAGAAAGCTTCTTACAGACTATTATCCCGACAAAATCTGGCGTAT